>ERZ1066122.51-NODE-51-length-136386-cov-211.820972_pt1 | contig 136386 bp, 106 predicted proteins | sample MGYA00382769_ERZ1066122 | MGnify/ENA primary metagenome ERZ1066122 (study PRJEB33369, sample SAMEA5778352) | biofilm metagenome | biome: Industrial cooling water; feature: Water cooling tower basin; material: Biofilm | place: United Arab Emirates | collected...
CCCCTTCCGAAGCACCCCCAGCGAAGGGCCGCGAACTATAGGCAGCAGAGGGGTGGAGTGCAAGCCGCGCGACGACGCGTCCGTCGAGGCGCGCGGTGTCTGTTCAGGACGCACGAATCCTCGCCTTCGCCCGGCCTAGAATCGAGCGTGAGCCCTTCTTCTGGATCGCCATGCGCCAACGACTGATGTCCAGCCTTCTCGCGTTGGGCGCCGCAATCGGCGCCACGGCCTGCAGTGGCTCGAGTGGCGAGCCGTGGGTCGAAGTGGGCGGACAGCGCTTCACGGTGGAAGTGGCCGATGACTTCGACGAGCGGGCGCGCGGCCTGATGTATCGCGAATCGATGCCGGCGGACCACGGGATGCTCTTCGTCCATGACCGCGAAACCCCGCTCGCCTATTGGATGAAGAACACGAAGATGCCGCTCGACATCCTGTACTTCGATGCGGAGCGCCGGCTGGTGTCGATCCAGCGCGGCGTGCCGACCTGCGCGGCCGGCGATCGCTGTCCGAACTACCCGAGCCGCGGGCCGGCGAAGTACGTACTCGAGCTCAACGCGGGGCGTTCAGAGCCCCTGGGCCTGACGCCCGGCGATCCGATCACGTTCTCCGCCGACATTCCCGAGACTGGCCACCCCTGACCGAGAGCCCCGCGCGTCGAGCGGCGTAACGGCCCCGATGATCGCCGACGTGACGTATCCGCGCCCTGTATCGGCCCGCCCTACTCAGGCCCGCACCATCTCGAAGTCAGCCTTCGACACGCCGCACTCGGGGCACTGCCAGTCCTCGGGGATGTCGGCCCAGCGCGTGCCAGGGGCGATGCCTTCCGTCGGCAGACCTTCGGCCTCGTCATAGACGAAGCCGCAAACGACGCAGACCCAGGTGGTGTAGGCGGATGTGTCGGACATGGCATTCGATGTGGCGCGATCCGTGATGGCCACGAGCCTGCCACGTCACGCTGGTGGTGGCGAGTACGATAGGCGGATGACGCTGCGCGGCCTTTACCTGATCACTCCCGACGAGGCCGACGGCGATCGCTTGATCGAGCGCGTGGCCGCCGTGCTGCCGGCGAGGCCCGCGCTGCTGCAGTACCGGAACAAACGTGCCGATGCGGTCCGCCGCATCGATGAATCGCGGGCGCTGAAAGCGCTGTGCGACGCCGCCGCCGTGCCGCTGGTTGTCAATGATGACTGGCGGCTGGCGCTGGAGATCGGGGCGGCGGGCGCACACCTCGGCGAACACGACGGCGATCTCGCGGAAGCTCACAATGCCGCGCCGGGGCTGCTGCTCGGCGCCTCCTGTTACGACGATCTGGCGCGAGCGGAGCAGGCGGCCGCGGCAGGCGCGGGTTATCTCGCCTTCGGCGCTTTCTTTCCCACGCGCACGAAGGTGACGACGCGACGCGCGACACCGACGCTGCTCGCAAGCGCCGCGCCTCTCGGCTTGCCGCGCGTGGCGATCGGCGGCATCACGCTGGACAATGCTGCACCGCTGGTCGCCGCGGGCGCGGACCTGATCGCGGTGGTTGGCGCGGTGTTCGGTGCACCGGACCCGCTGGCCGCCGCCCAACGATTCAAGGCGCTGTTCGACGCGCCCCCGTGACGCGCCACGCCGCACGATCTCTCCCTGCTTCCGACGCCTGATCCGATCCAACGAATGAAGACCGACACCAGCCACAGCCTCTACACCCGCGCCCTCGACCTGATGCCCGGCGGCGTGAACTCGCCGGTGCGCGCCTTCAAATCGGTCGGCGGCGAGCCGTTCTTCGCGAAGCGGGCGAAGGGCGCATGGATCGAGGACGTCGACGGCAACCGCTACGTCGACTACATCGGCAGCTGGGGGCCGATGATCGCCGGGCACGCCCGAGAGGAAGTGCTCGATGCCGTGCGCGAAGTGATGGTCGATGGGCTGTCGTTCGGCGTGCCGAACGCGCTGGAAGTGACGATGGCCGAGGAGATCACCCGCATCGTGCCGAGCTGCGAGATGGTGCGGATGGTGAACTCGGGCACCGAGGCGACGCTCTCGGCAATCCGGCTCGCGCGCGGAGCGACGGGGCGCAACCGCATCGTCAAGTTCGAGGGCTGCTACCACGGCCACGGCGACAGCTTCCTCGTGAAGGCGGGCAGCGGTGCGCTGACCTTCGGCCTGCCGAACTCGCCGGGCGTACCGAAAGCGCTGGCCGACCTCACGCTGACCCTGCCCTTCAACGATTTCACGGCCGCAACAGCGCTGTTCGATGAAGTGGGCAGCGACATCGCTGGCGTGATCGTCGAGCCGGTGGTCGGCAACGCCAACTGCATCCCGCCGGAGCCGGGCTACCTTGAACACCTGCGCGCGCTGTGCACGCAGCACGGAGCCTTGCTGATCTTCGATGAGGTGATGACCGGCTTCCGCGTGTCGCTCGGCGGCGCGCAGGCGCTGTACGGCGTGACGCCCGACCTCAGCACCTTCGGCAAGATCATCGGTGGCGGCATGCCGGTGGGTGCGTACGGCGGCCGGGCTGAGCTGATGAACCAGATCGCGCCGGCGGGGCCGATCTACCAGGCCGGCACGCTGAGCGGGAATCCGGTGGCGATGGCGGCGGGCTTGGCGAACCTGAAGATCATCCAGCAGCCCGGCTTCTACGAAGGTCTGGCGAAGTCCACCAACGTGCTGGTGGCCGGGATGCAGGCCGCCGCCGACGAGGCGGGTGTGGCGTTCTCGACGCGCCACGTCTGCGCGATGTTCGGCCTGTACTTCACCGCTGAACGCGTGACGAGCTTCGAGCAGGCCAAGGCGGCCGACACGGCGCGCTTCAACCGCTTCTTCCACGCCATGCTGAAGCGCGGCGTCTATCTGGCGCCATCGGCGTTCGAAGCCGGCTTCATCTCGTCGATGCACGGCGAAGCCGAGATCGCGCACACGCTGGAAGCGGCGCGCGCGGCGTTCCGCGAGGTGGCTTCGGCCGCATGAGCCCGCGACCGCGCCCGAGGCTGGTGGTGTTCGACCTCGACGACGTGCTCGTCGAGTACCGGCAGGACGTGCGCATCGACGTGCTCGCGCGCGCGGTTGGCGCGCCGCCGGCAACGGTGCTCGAGGCGCTGTTCAAGAGCGGGCTGGAGACGAAGAACGACCGCGGCGAACTCGGGCTCGAGGATTACCTCGACGCCGTGCGGCGCCGCCACGGGCTCGACATCCCGATGGACGCCTTCATCGACGCGCGGCGGCAGAGCATGCGCCTGCGCCGCGACGTGCTGGGCTTGGCCGAACGCATCGCGCCGCAGACGACGCTGGCGCTGTTCACCAACAACGGCCAGTGGCTGGGGCGGCAGCTGCCGAAATTCTTCCCCGAGCTGCGGCCGCTGTTCGGCACGCGGATGATCACCACCGGCCAGCTCGGCCTGACGAAGCCCGATCCGCAGGCCTTCTATCTGTGCCTGTCGACGCTGGGCTTCTCGCCAGCGTCGGCGCTGATGATCGACGACCGCGCCGAGAACGTCACCGGCGCGCAGAGCGCCGGCCTCGACGCGATCCACTACGCCTCGCCCCCACAGCTCGCTGGCGAACTGCTGCGCCGCGGCTTCGACCTGGAACCCGCGCATGCGCCCTGATTCAACGACCTCACCGCTTCGGCTGGAAACCCTCGCCGTCCACGCCGGCGGCGAAGCCGACGCGCACAACGGCGCGGTCGCGCCGCCGCTGCATCTCTCCACGACCTTCAAGCACGGCGCCGCCGCGGAGCGGATGGCCGGCTACGAATACCAGCGCGAGGGCAACCCGACGCAGGACCGCTTGGAAACCGCGCTCGCTGCGCTGGACGCTGGCGAAGCGGCGCTCGTGTACGGCTCGGGCATGGCGGCGATGACCGCGGCGCTCGAATGCCTGCCTGCGGGCAGCGAAGTGCTGATCCCCGAGGACTGCTACGCCGGACTGCGCTCGCTGGGCGCGGAGTTCCTGCCCGAGCGCGGCGTGACGGTGCGCCGCGTCGACCAGACCGACGCGGCCGCGGTGGCCGCCGCGATGACGCCGGCCGTCAGGATGATCTGGGCCGAGACGCCGTCGAATCCGCAGCTGCGCATCGCCGACATCGAAGCGCTGTCGGCGATCGCGAAGCAGCACGGCGCCCTGCTGGCGGTCGACAACACCTTCGCCACGCCGGTGCTGCAGCGGCCGATCGCGCTCGGCGCCGACCTCGTGATGCACTCGACGACGAAGTACATGGGCGGGCACAGCGACGTGATGGGCGGCGCGCTGGTGTTCGCGAAGCGCGACGCGCTGTTCGACAAAGCCGCGCACCGCCGCCACATCACCGGCAACATCCTCGCGCCGTTCTCGGCGTGGCTGACGCTGCGCGGCTTGCGTTCGCTGCCGGCGCGCATGGCTTGGCACTGCGCCAACGCGCGGCGCGTGGCGGAATTTCTCGCGGCACAACGCGCGGTGGAAACGGTCTACTGGCCCGGACTGCCGGCCCATCGCAACCACGCCATCGCCGCGCGGCAGATGAGCGACTTCGGCGGCATGGTGTCGGTGACGTTCAAGGAAGGCCGCGAGGCGGCGCTGGCCTTCGCGAGTGCGGTGCAGGTGTTCACCAACGCGACGTCGCTGGGCGGCGTGGAGTCGCTGATCGAGCACCGCGCTTCGGTGGAAGGCTCGAACCCGGTGTCACCGCCGGGGCTGCTGCGGCTGTCGGTTGGGCTCGAGCATAGCGACGATCTGATCGCCGACCTGCAGCGCGGGATCGATGCGCTGCGCTGAGGCGACGCGCGCCGCGATCTCACACCCCCGGAATTACAGGAACAGATCCGGCAGCAGCGGCTTGGTCGGATCCACCGCATAGCGCGCGAAGTCGGTTTCGCCGGCCTCGCGCAACACGTCCTCGTCGATCAGGAACTTCCCGTGGAACCCGCGCGCCTCGCGGCTCAGCACCGCGTGCGCGGCGTCGGCCATCACTTCGGGCGTGCGGCAGCCGGAGGCGTCGACGCCGGGGATCATCTTCAATGCGTCGGTGGCAATGACGGTCTTCGGCCACAGCGCATTCACCGCCACGCCCTGCGGGCCGAACTCGGCGGCAAGGCCGAGGGTGACGAAGCTCATGCCCATCTTCGCCAGCGTGTAGCCGGTGTGCGGACCCCACCACTTCGGGTCGAGGTTGGGCGGCGGCGCGAGGGTGAGGATGTGCGGGTTCGACGACTTCAACAGATGCGGCAGGGCCCGCTGCGCGCACAGGAAGCTGCCGCGGCTGTTGACCTGCGACATCAGGTCGAAGCGCTTCATCGGCGTGTCGAGCGCGCCCTTCAGCCAGATCGCGCTGGCGTTGTTGACGAGGATGTCGAGGCCGCCGAAGCGCTCGACCGTCGCGGCGACGGCGGCGTCGACCTCGGCCTCCTCGCGGATGTCGCACTGCAGCGCAAGGCCTTGGCCACCGGCCGAATCCACCGCCGCCGCGGCGGTGTGGATCGTGCCGGGCAGTTTCGGGTTCGGCACCGATGACTTGGCGGCGATCGCCACATTCGCGCCGTCGCGTGCGGCGCGCAGTGCGATGGCGAGGCCGATGCCGCGCGAGGCGCCGGTGATGAGAAGGGTTTTGCCAGCGAGGGTCGTCATGGCGCCGAGTCTAGACGTCATCCGGCCGCCTTGCCCGCCCACCTATAATTCGCCGATGGACGCCATCCGCTGGGACGCCCTGCTCGACTGGATCTCGCGCCATCCGCTGGCCGCGGGCATCGTCATCTTCCTGATCGCGTTCGGCGACGCCCTGCTGATCGTCGGCGTCGCCATCCCGGCCACGCCGCTGCTGTTCGCGGTGGGTACGCTGGTCGGCCTCGGCCACATCGACGGCACCTATGCCGTGCTGTGCGCCGCGCTCGGCGCGTTCTGCGGCGACGGCGTCAGCTACCTCGCGGGTCGTCGCTATGGCGATTCGCTGAAGACGCGCTGGCCCTTCGCGCAGAACCCGCACTGGCTCGAACGCGGCGACGCGGCGTTCCGCCGCCACGGCATGAAGAGCCTCGTGATCGGGCGCTTCGTCGGCGCGATCCGCCCGTTCATCCCGGCGATCGCCGGCATGGTGAGGATGCCCGCGCCGAAGTACGCCTTCGCCACCGGCATCGCGGCGCTTCTGTGGGCGATCGCCTTCGTCGCGCCCGGCTGGGTGTTTGGTGCCTCGCTCGATCTCGTCGCCGCGGTCGCGGGACGCCTCGCCATCGTGATCGGCCTCGTGCTCGCGCTCATCGCGGTGGTGTGGGCGGTGGTGCTGTACTCGTGGCGCTGGCTCGCGCCGCGCGCGCACGGCCTGCTGGTGCGCCTGCTCGACTGGTCGCACCGCCACCCGGTGATGGGCCGCTATTCCGAGGCGCTGATCGACCCGAATCGCCGCGAGTCGCCGTCGCTGCTGGTGCTGGCCGTCGCCCTGCTGTTCGCGGCCTGGGGCTTCTTCCAGCTGCTGGTGTCGGTGGGCGGCGGTGAAGCGCCGTCGCGCTTCGATCTGGTGTTCCACCAGACGATGTTCGGGCTGCGGCACCCGCTCGCCGACCCGGTGATGGGCTTCCTCGCGACGCTGGGCGATTGGGTCGTGCTCGGGCCGGCGGTGGCCGCCGTGGCCGCGTGGCTGTTCTGGCGCCGGCGCCGCATCGCGGCCTGGCACTGGATCGCTGCGCCGGCGTTCGCGGTCGTCTTCGCATGGGCGCTCGGATGGCTGATCGATCTTCCGAAGCCGCCCGCCGCGACCGCCGTCAGCGGTTTCTCGTTCCCGTCGCAGTCGGTGATGCTTGCGACGGTGGTGTACGGGTTCTTCGCCGTGCTCGTCGCGCGCGAAATGCCGGGGCGCCGCCGCGTGTGGCCGTACGTCGTCGCGGCGCTGCTGGTCGGGCTGCTCGGATTCTCGCGGCTCTACCTCGGCGCGCACTGGCTCTCCGACGTGCTCGCCGGCGCCAGCCTTGGCCTGCTGTGGATCACCGCGCTGGGCATCGCCTACCGGCGCCGCGTGGTGCGCTCGTTCTGGGTGCGCCCGGTCGCGGCGATTTTCTTCGGCATGGTGGCGCTCGTCGGCGGCTGGCACGCGACGCGCTCGGCGGACGATCTCGTCGCGGCCTTCGACCCGCCGATCAGCCGCCAGACCATCGACGCACGACGCTGGCTGGATGGCGACCCCGCGCTGGCGCTGCCGTCGCGGCGCAACGAGCTGCGCGGCCGTGACGCCTGGCCGCTGAACGTGCAGTACGCGGGTGCGCTGCCGACGCTCTCGACGGCGCTGCGCACGGCGGGCTGGGCACCGCTGCCGCAGGCGGATTGGCGCGGCCTGCTGATGATGCTGGACGACGATGCGACCGCGACGACGCTACCGATCATGCCGGCGACGCACGAGGGTCATTCCGAAACGCTGCTGATGGCCCGCGAAGGCGCGTCGCCGGACGAGCGTCTCGTGCTGCGGCTGTGGCCGGCGCCGTATGCGCTCGGCGAAGGCGACGAACCGCTTTGGCTGGGCACCGCGCAGACGCTGCGCTTCGCGACGCGCGCGGACGGCTTCGTGCGCTACTGGGCCGCGCAGGATGACGGAACGTCGGCGCTGGCCAAGGTGGCGGAGGATGCCGCGGCGCTACGCGTCGGCGTGGACGGCCGCGTGCTGCGACTGCGCGCGCCTCGCGGTGCGGAGTGAGGCCTCAGGCCAACTGCGGCAGCCAGCGCAGCACGGCATCGAGGCGCAGCGACGGATCGTCCTCTTCGAGCAGGTGCAGGCGCTGGTCCGTGTCCAGCGGCAGCAGTTCGGCCAAGCGCCAGGACACCCAATCGGCATCGTCGAAGCATGCGTTCTCGGCGTAGGCGTGCGGGCCGCCCGCGCGCTCGAGCATGCGTCGCAGCAGATCGACGAGGAAGCCGTGCTGCGGCTCGACGCGGACGCGGGGCGCCGGCGCCAGCCATCGCACGTCGGCGACGACCAGTCCGTCCGCCTGCACCCGGGTTCGGGCGACGGCGAAGCGGCGTTCGCCCTCGACGGCGATGCCCAGCACGCCGCCCGGCTGCACGTGGAAATCGACGATGCGCGCTTCGGTGCCGGTTTCCGCAGGCTGGGCCGGGCCGCCGACCTCGGGGCCGTCGAGGATCAGCGTGATGCCGAAGCTCTCTCCATCGCGTGCGCAGCGCTTGACCATGTCGAGGTAGCGCGGCTCGAAGACGCGCAGCGACATCATCGCGCCCGGCATCAGCACGGCTTTCAGCGGAAAGAGCGGGAGGGGCTGGGTGGCGACGTTCTCGGTGTCCATGGCGTCGTGGAAGAGGAATGGCGCGTGGCCGCCGTGACAAAGCATCGCGGTCACGGGCTTGCACGCACCGTGATCGACGGCTCATCCCGCGCAGGCGCAGGGACGAATCGCGAATTCTGCGGCCACGCCGTCAGTTCCTTTCGCAACCAAGCGCCATGCCTTTCAATCACTTGGCATCGAGTCTTCGCTCGAATCAGCGAAAAACCGCGACAACGTGTTGACACGCTCGAAAGGCCCGTGGTCTCGTCGGGATCATGAATTTCACCGCCCCGACCTTGAACGCGTTCGCTGCCTCGGCCCTCCCGGCCGCGGTTCGCGATGTCGTGCCGGTTGCGGTCCTTGTCGTCGTCGTCCTTCTTATTCCGACCTTCATCGGAGCGGGATCGACGTGACCTAGAACGCAGCACCAAGGTCCGAAACGAAAACCCCGCCCCGGCAACGAGGCGGGGTTTCGCGTTTCAGGCCTCACGAATTCCGCCCTGAACCTCTTGAAACCCTGAACCCAGTGAACTCCGACCAGATCAAAACCGGCCCCTCCCGCGCTCCCGCCCGCGCGATGCTGCGCGCCACCGGCCTCGACGACGCCGCCATCGCCAAACCGCTGGTGGCGGTGGTGCACACGTGGTCGGACATCTCGCCCTGCAACATCACGCTGCGCGAGCTGGCCCAGCACGTGCGCGAGGGCGTCATGGCCGCGGGCGGCACGCCGGTCGAGTTCAACACGATTGCCGTGACCGACGGCATCGCGATGGGCACCGAGGGCATGCGCGCCTCGCTGCCCTCGCGCGAGGTGATCGCCGATTCGATCGAGCTGGCGGTGAGCGGCCACTGCCTCGATGCGGTCGTCGCCATCGTCGGCTGCGACAAGACCATTCCGGCCGCGGCGATGGCGCTGGCGCGGCTCGACCTGCCGGGCGTGATCCTCTACGGCGGCAGCATCCAGCCCGGCGTCTGCCACGCAAAGAAGATCACCGTGCAGGAGGTGTTCGAGGCGGTCGGCGCGCACGCCGCCGGCCGCATCGACGACGCCGAACTGGGCCGCATCGAGCGCAGCGCCTGCCCGGGCGCCGGCGCCTGCGGCGGGCAGTTCACCGCCAACACGATGGCGATGGTGCTGACCACGCTGGGCCTGTCGCCGATGGGTTTGAACGACATTCCCGCGACTGACCCGGCGAAGCGCGACGCCGCCTTCCGCTGCGGCGAGCTGGCGATGGCCGCACTCGCCGCGGATCGCCGTCCGAGTGCGGTGCTGTCCACGCAGGCGATCGACAACGCCGCAATCGCAGTGGCAGCGACCGCAGGCTCGACCAATGCCGTGCTGCATCTGCTGGCCATCGCGCACGAGGCTGGCATCGACTACCCGCTGGAGCGCTTCGAAGCCGCGTCGAAGCACACGCCGGTGATCGCCGACCTGAAGCCCGGCGGCCGATTTACGGCCGTGGAGCTGCACGCCGCCGGCGGCACCGCCCGCGTGCTCGACGAACTGCGTGCCGCCGGCCGCATCGCCGACGCGCCGACGATGACCGGCGAGACGCTGTTCGCCGCGATTGATAACGCGAATACCGCGCACGCGGCGGAACGCGATGCAGCGAGCGACGCGGAAGCGCGCGCCGTGGTGCCTGGCTTTGCCGCACCGCTGAAGCCGAACGGCGGCTACTCGGTGCTGTACGGGAACCTCGCGCCGGAGGGCTGCATCGCCAAGCTGCCGGCGCGGCGCCGGCGCCACGAAGGCCCGGCGCGCGTGTTCGACTCCGAGGATGCCGCCTTCGCCGCCGTGCAGGCGCGTGCGATCCAGCCCGGCGATGTCGTCGTCATCCGCTTCGAAGGACCCGCCGGTGGGCCGGGGATGCGCGAGATGCTGGCCGTCACCGCCGCGCTGGTCGGCCAGGGCCTCGGCAATGACGTCGCGCTGATCACCGACGGCCGCTTCAGCGGCGCGACGCACGGTTTCATGGTCGGGCACATCGCGCCCGAAGCCGCGCGCTGCGGCCCCTTAGGCCGGCTTCGCGACGGTGATCGCGTGGTGATCGACATCGACGCGCGCCGTCTCGACACCGATGCGGACCTTGCCGCGCGCACGCCGACGGCAACGCCGCAGCGCGTGGTGCATGGCGCGTTGGCCAAGTACGCGCGGTTGGTGGCATCCGCCAGCCGCGGCGCGATCACCACCGGATAGACCAACGGACCGCCTCGCCGCCGCCTTTCGCTTTTTTCTCTTTCCTCGCTTCCCACTCGCTACTCGCCAAGGACTCCACCATGACCGCTATCACCACTCCCGCCGCCCTGGAACACCGCACCGTCGCCGTCATCGGCTACGGCAGCCAGGGCACCGCCCACGCCAAGAACCTGCGCGACTCCGGCGTGCGCGTCATCGTCGGCCTGCGTGCCGGCGGCCCGACCGAGGTCAAAGCGAAAGCCGACGGCTTCGAAGTGCGTGAACCCGCCGACGCCGTACGCGCGGCTGACGTCGTCGCCGTGCTGACGCCGGACATGGTGCAGCCGCAGCTCTACCAGCAGCACATCGCGCCGAACCTGAAAGCGGGTGCCTGCCTGCTGTTCGCGCACGGCTTCAACGTGCACTACGGCCAGATCAACCCGCGCCACGACATCGACGTCGTGCTGGTCGCGCCGAAGGGCCCGGGCGCGCTGGTGCGCCGCGAGTTCGAGATCGGCCGCGGCGTGCCGTCGGTGTACGCGGTGCATCAGGAGCAGAGCGGCAACGCCGAAGCGATCGCGCTGGCCTACTGCGCCGGCATCGGCGGCGGCCGCGCCCAGCCGATCAAGACCACCTTCAAGGAGGAAACCGAGACCGACCTGTTCGGCGAGCAGGCCGTGCTGTGCGGCGGCGCGACCAAGCTGGTCATGGCCGGTTGGGAAACGCTGGTGGAAGCCGGCTACCAGCCCGAGATCGCGTACTACGAATGCCTGCACGAGCTGAAGCTGATCGTCGACCTGCTGTACGAGGGCGGCATCACGCAGATGCACCGCTTCATCAGCGAGACCGCGCAGTACGGCGACCTGACGCGCGGCCCCTACGTCGTCGACGAGCACACCCGCACGCAGATGAAGCGCGTGCTGGCCGAGATCCAGGACGGCCGCTTCGCGCGCGAGTGGATCGCCGAGTACCGCGCCGGCAACCCGAATTACCGCGCGCTGAAGCAGGCGGACCTGGAGCACCCGATCGAAGCCGTGGGCCGCAAGCTGCGCGCCGGCATGCCGTGGCTGAATCCGCGCGGTGAAGCGCCGGCGAACCCGGCAACGACGGCAGCCGCCACGACGGCGAACCCGCAGGCGAAACCCGCCGAGGCGCGTGCATGAATGGCGCCGAGTGGCTGGTGAAGGCGCTCGAAGCCGAAGGGGTCGACACCCTGTTCGGCTATCCGGGCGGCTGCATCATGCCCTTCTACGACGCCCTGCTCGGCAGCACGATGAAGCACGTGCTGGTGCGTCACGAGCAGGCCGCCGCGCTGGCCGCGAACGGCTATGCGCGCCATAGCGGCCGCGTCGGCGTCTGCGTGGCGACATCCGGCCCCGGCGCGTCGAACCTCGTCACCGGGATTGCTGACGCACTGCTCGATTCGGTGCCGATGGTCTGCATCACCGGCCAAGTGCCGACGCACCTGATGGGCACGGATGCGTTCCAGGAGCTCGACGTATTCGGCATGACCCTGCCGATCGTCAAGCACAGCTACCTGCCGCGCTCGGTCGATGAATTGCCGACGGTGCTGCACGAGGCCTTCGACATCGCGCGCAGCGGCCGGCCCGGCCCGGTGCTGATCGACCTGCCGAAGGACGTGCAGCTGGCAAAGGCCGACCATCTGCCCGCGCCGGCGCCGATCACCTCGCCGCCGGTGGTCAACGCTGTGCCCGTGGGGCTGGTCGATGCGCTGTCGCTGATCGCGCGCTCGAAGAAGCCGGTGCTGTACGGCGGCGGCGGCATCGCGATTGCCGGCGCGACGAAGGCGTTCCGACGCTTCGTCGCGGCCACGAAGATGCCGACCGTGCTGACGCTGCGCGCGCTGGGTGCGCTGCCCTTCGACCATCCGCAGTTCCTCGGCATGCTGGGCATGCACGGCTCGCGCGCAGCGAATCTGGCGGTGCAGGAAAGCGACCTGCTGGTGGTGGTCGGCGCGCGCTTCGACGATCGCGCCACCGGCAAGCTGGCCGAGTTCGCGCCGCATGCGAAAGTGATCCACCTCGACGCGGACCTAGGCGAGATCAACAAGCTGCGTCGCGCCGATGTATCGGTGCATGGCCGCATCGATCACAGCCTCAACGCGCTGTGCGCCGCGATCAGCCGCTGCGACGACTGGCAGGCGCTGTGCGCGGAGCGCGTTGCGAAACACGCCGCGCGCTACGACGCGCCGGGCAGCGACATCTACGCGCCCGCGCTGCTGAAGCGGCTTTCCGAACTGAAGCCCGACGCGATCGTGGCCTGCGACGTCGGCCAGCACCAGATGTGGGTGGCGCAGCACTGGGGCTTCAAGGACCCGACCCATCACCTGAGCAGCGCCGGCCTTGGAACGATGGGCTTCGGCCTGCCGGCGGCGATCGGCGCGCAGCTGTCGAACCCTGGCGCGACCGTGGTGTGCGTCAGCGGCGACGGCAGCATCCAGATGAACATCCAGGAACTGGCGACCGTCGCGCGCGAGCGCCTGCCGATCAAGATCGTGCTGCTCGACAACCAGGCGCTTGGCATGGTGCGGCAGTGGCAGGAGCTGTTCTTCCACGAGCGCTACTCGGCGGTCGATCTGTCCGACAACCCGGACTTCGGGCTGATCGCGCAGGCGTATCGCATCCCCGCCATGCGGCTCGACGCGCGCGCCGACCAGGAGCGGGTGCTGGCGGAGTTTCTGGCCATCGACGGCCCGGCCTTCCTGCATGTCGCCATCGACCAGAAGGCGAACGTCTGGCCGCTGGTGCCGCCCAACAAATCCAACACCGAGATGCTTGATGCGCCCGCACAGGCCGATGCGATTGCGCATGCCGACGCCAAGGAGTTTGTCCATGCACTACCAACTTGAGATCGCGCTGCGGCAATCGGAAGGCGCGCTGGCCCGCGTGCTGGGCACCGCGCAGCGTCGCGGCTACGCACCCATCGCGATGCAGGCCGCGACTGACCCGCGCGCGCCGGCGTGGACGCTGTCGATGACCGTCGAAAGCGAGCGCTCCGCGCACGGCTTGAAGTCGCAGCTCGACAAGCTGCACGACTGCCTCGCGGTGGAGGTGGCGCCATGTCGCTGATGCAGTGGTGCGACGGCGAGATCGCCGGCGCCGAAACATTCAGCGCGCCGCTGACCAGCCACGCGCTGCACTACGGCACCGGCGTGTTCGAGGGCATTCGCAGCTACGCCACCGACGACGGTGGCGCAGCGGTGTTCCGACTGCGCGAGCATCTGGAGCGCATGCGCAAGGGCGCGGAAGCGCTGGGCATGAAGTTCGACGTCGCGCAGACCACCGAGGCCGTGCTCGCCACGCTGCGCGCCAACGCGCATCGCGACGCCTACATCCGCCCGCTGCTGTGGTTCAACGCCGGCGGGCTGGGGCTGGACGTCGAAAAGCTGTCCGAACGACTGATGGTCGCAACCCTGCCGTGGACTTCGCATCTCGGCACGCATCGCGTGCGTCTGACCGTCTCTCCCTTCCGTCGCAACCCGGCCAAGGCGCTGCCGCCGCTGAAGCTGTGCGGAAACTACGTCAACTCGATCCTGGCCAAGCGCGAGGCCACGACGCGCGGCTTCGGCGAAGCGATGTTCGTCGACGACCACGGTTTCGTCGTCGAGTGCACCGGCGAGAATGTCTTCATGGTGAAGGACGGCCGTGTCACCGCCGTCGAGCACGGTGACGCGCTGCCCGGCATCACCCGCGACACGGTGATCCAGTTGACCGGCGCCGCATCGCGGCCGGTGCGCATCGAGGAGCTGAAGGCCGCCGACGAGGTGTTCCTCACCGGCACCTCGGCCGAGATCGCGCGCGTCGAGGCCATCGACGAGCGCGTGTTCGGCGACTCGCCGTTCGGCGATGCGCTGACCGCGCGCTACGCCGACGTCGTGCGCGGCCGCAGCGACGTCCATCGCGGCTGGCTGACGAGGGTCTGATGCCGCTGGACGCCGCCCGCGCCGACGTGACCGCCAGCGATGTGCTGGCGGCGAGCGCGCGTCTGCGGCGCTACCTGCCGGCCACGCCGCTGCACTACGCCGAGCGCTTCGGCTGCTGGCTGAAGCTGGAGAACCTGCAGCGCACGGGCGCGTACAAAGTGCGCGGCGCGCTGAATGCCCTGCTGGCCGCGCGCGAGCGTGGCGACAAACGCACCGTCATCACTGCATCAGCAGGCAACCACGCGATGGGCTTGGCCTGGGCCGCGCGCGAGCTGAAGGTGCCGGTGATCACGGTGATGCCGGTGACCGCGCCAACAGTGAAGGCGCAGGGCGTGGCCTTCCTCGGCGCGACGGTGCGCCTGAGCGGGAACAGCTACGACGAAGCGAAGGCGCACGCGCTGCAGCTCGCCGAGCAGCACGGCTTCCGCTACCTGTCGGCCTTCGACGACCCGGACGTGATCGCCGGCCAAGGCACGCTGGGCATCGAGCTCGCTGCGCACGCGCCCGAGGCCGTGCTGGTGCCGATCGGCGGCGGCGGCTTGGCGGCCGGCGTCGCGCTCGCGCTGAAGTCACAAGGTGTTCGCATCATCGGCGCGCAGGTGGAAGGTGTGGACGCGATGGCGCGCGCGCTGAAGGGCGACGCCTCACCGATCACGCCGAAAGCCACGCTCGCCGATGGCACGCGCGTGGCGCAAGCCGGCACGCTGACGCGCGAGATCCTGTCGAAGCTGCTCGATGATCTGATCATCGTGCGCGAAGCCGAACTGCGCGAAACCTTGGCGCGCCTGATGCTGGAAGAGCACGTCGTCGCCGAAGGTGCCGGCGCGCTGGCGCTGGCCGCGGGCCGTCGCGTGGCGAGCCGGCGCAAGGTCGCCGTGGTTTCCGGCGGCAACATCGACGCCGCGGTGTTCGCGCAATTGCTGCTCGACACCCGCCCGCGCCCGCCGCGTCCGCCGCGTCGTCGCGCGGCCGACCCGTTCAACGCGTCTTCTTCCGCTGCCGCATCCGCGGCGGCGACTGTTTTCGCCAAGGCCTCCCCTGGACCGACGGCGACGGCGGCGGTGCCCCTCCCCGGCACCGCCGTCTCTTTCTCCAAGACCCCTGAAGGATCAATGTCATGAGCCCCGCTCCGGAGCGCATCCGAATCTTCGACACCAGCCTGCGCGACGGCGAGCAGTCGCCGGGCTGCAGCATGGACGCCGCGCAGAAGCTGCGCTTCGCGCTCGCGCTGGCCGAACTCGGCGTCGACACCGTCGAAGCCGGATTCGCCGCAAGCTCGGACGCCGACGCCGACGGCATCGCACGCGTAGCGAAGGCGCTGCGCGGCACCGGCACCGGCGTGTGCAGCTTGGCGCGCTGCCGGCCAGGCGATATCGAGGCTTCGGCGAAAGCGCTGGAAGGCGCCGAAGCGCCGCGCATCCACGTCTTCATCGCCACCAGCCCGCTGCATCGCCAGCACAAGCTCGGCTTCTCAAAGGATGAAGTCGTCGATGCCGCGGTGCGCGCGGTCGAGCACGCGCGACGGCTGGTCGAGGACGTCGAGTTCTCGGCCGAAGACGCCATCCGCACCGAACCGGAATTTCTTGAGGACGTCTTCCGCGCCGCGGCGAAGGCCGGCGCGCGCACGCTGAACGTGCCGGACACCGTCGGCTACACCACGCCCGCGGAAATCGAAGCGCTGTTCCGCCGCCTGCGTGCGGCCGTTGGCGATGACGCCATCCTGTCGACGCACTGCCACAACGACCTCGGCCTCGCCGTCGCGAACTCGCTGGCCGCGATTGCCGGCGGTGCGCGGCAGGTCGAGTGCACCGTCAACGGCATCGGCGAACGCGCGGGCAACGCCGCGCTGGAAGAGCTCGTCATGGCGCTGAACGTGCGCGCCGACCGCTTCCCATTCCGCACCGGCATCGACACCACGCGGCTGGTGCCCACCTCGCGCCTGCTGACGCGCATCACCGGCATGGCCGTGCAGCGCAACAAGGCGATCGTCGGTGCCAACGCCTTCGCGCACGAGAGCGGCATCCACCAGCACGGCATGCTGAAGCACCGCGACACCTACGAGATCATGCGGCCCGAGACCGTTGGCTGGGCGCGCTCGCAGATGGTGCTGGGCCGGCACAGCGGCCGCGCCGCGATGAACGAGCGGCTGGAGTTCCTCGGATTCTCGCTGGACGACGCAGCGAAGGAGCGGCTGTTCGCACGCTTCAAGACGCTGGCCGAGAAGAAGAAGGAAGTCTTCGACGCCGACCTGGAAGCGCTGGTGCTGGGCGAGGACGCCAGCGCGGCGGGCTGGCAGCTCACCGCCTTCCACCTGAGCACCGGCGCCGGCCAGGGCGAGCAGCCCGCCGCCGCCATCGAGCTGCGTGATCCGACCGGCGAGCCGCACTTCGGCCGCGGCAGCGGCGACGGCCCCGTGCACGCGCTGTTCGCTGCACTGACGGAAGCGCGCGGCATGCACTTCGACGTGCAGAGCTACGCGGTGCACAGCGTCAGCAGCGGCGAGGACGCGCAGGGTCAGGCCAGCTTGAGCACGCGCCACCACGGCGAGGAGCTGACGGCGAGCGCCACCAGCACCGACATCCTCGAAGCCAGCGCGCTGGCATGGCTGGCCTTGGCGCAGCGCATCGCGCGGCGGCCCGGCCCAGCGTCGGCCCCGCTTCACGCCGCGGCGTCGGATGCCGACGCCTCGGAGGTCCGCGCATGAGCACGCCGCGCACGCTGTTCGACAAACTGTGGGACGCCCATCTTGTGCGCGCGGAGACGGAGCGCGCGCCGGCCCTGCTCTACGTCGACCTGCACCTCGTACACGAAGTGACCAGCCCGCAGGCCTTCGCCGAGCTCGCCGCGCGCGGGCTGCAAGTGCGCCGCCCGGAGCGACACAAAGCCACGCTCGACCACAGCACGCCGACCACGCCCGCGGATGCCGCCGGAAACCGCGCCTACGTCACGCCGCAGGCCAAGGCGCAGGTTGAAACGCTGCGCGCGAACTGTGCGGCGCAGGGCATCGAACTGTTCGACTGGGACAGCGGCAAGCGCGGCATTGTCCACGTCGTCGGGCCGGAGCTCGGCCTCACGCAGCCGGGCATGACGATCGTCTGCGGCGACAGTCACACCGCAACGCACGGCGCGTTCGGCGCGCTGGCCTTCGGCATCGGCAGCAGCGAGGTCGGCCACGTGATGGCCACGCAGTGCCTGCTGCAGCGCAAACCGAAAACGCTGGCGATCACCGTCGACGGCCGCCTGCCCGCCGGCTGCAGCGCGAAGGACCTGATCCTGCACATCATCGGCCGCATCGGCGTGGCCCCCGGCACCGGCCACGTCATCGAGTACCGCGGCAGCGCCATCGAAGCGCTGTCGATGGACGAGCGCATGACCGTCTGCAACATGAGCATCGAAGCCGGCGCGCGTGCGGGGCTGATCGGCGTCGACGACACGACGATCGAGTGGCTGCGCGGCCGCGAGCGCGTGCCCCAGGGCGCGGCCTTCGAGACCGCCGCTGACCAGTGGCGTGCGTGGCGCAGCGACGACGGCGCGCGTTTCGATGCCGATGTGCGCATCGACGCCGCTGACGTGCGCCCGACGCTGAGCTGGGGCACGCATCCGGGCCAGGTCGTCGCGGTGGACGCCACGCTGCCGAGCGCCGCACCCGACACCGTCGGCGCGCTGTCGTACATGGGCTTCGAGGGCGGCGCCGCGCTCGCTGGCCGGCCCGTCGACGTCGTGTTCGTCGGCAGCTGCACGAACGGCCGCCTCTCCGATCTGCGCGAAGCGGCTGCGGTGCTGCGCGGTCGTCGCATCGACCCGCGCGTGCGCATGCTCGTCGTGCCCGGATCCGACGCGGTGAAGCGCGAGGCCGAAGCCGAAGGCCTCGATCGCGTCGTCATCGAAGCCGGCGCCGAGTGGCGTGAGCCGGGCTGCTCGATGTGCATCGCGATGAACGGCGACAGCGTGAAGCCCGGCCAGCTCGCCGTCAGCACCAGCAACCGCAATTTCGAGGGTCGACAGGGCAAGGGCGCGCGCACCGTGCTGGCATCGCCCGCCAGCGCGGCCGCCGCGGCGATTGCCGGCTGCATCGCTGATCCGCGCCCCTACCTCGCAGCCGCATCGTCGGCCGCACGCACCGTCGCCGCCGAGGCCACCGCATGAGCCCCTTCCGCACGCTCGAATCGCCGATCGCCTGCCTGCCGCGGGCGAACGTCGACACCGACCAGATCATTCCCGCGCGCTTCCTGACCACGACGACGCGCGAGGGCCTGGGCCAGTACGCCTTCCACGACTGGCGCTACGACGAGTCCGGCGCGGCGCGCGCCGATTTCGTGCTGAATCGCGAAGAAAACCGCAGCGCGCACATCCTCGTTGCCGGACGGAACTTCGGCTGTGGCAGCTCGCGCGAGCACGCGCCCTGGGCCCTGCTCGACGCCGGCATCCGCGCGGTCATCAGCAGCGAGATCGCGGACATCTTCCGCAACAACGCGCTGAAGAACGGCCTGCTGCCGATCGTTCTGCCCGACGCCGTGGTCGATACCCTGCTCGCGCAGCCGGGGCTGCGCCTGCAGATCGACGTCGCCAAGCGCCGCGTGTACTGGCCGGACGGCGAACATCTCGAATTCCCGCTGGATTCCTTCGCGCAAACCTGCCTGCTGGAGGGCGTTGATGAGCTGGGCTACCTGCTCGCGCACGACGACGCCATCACCGCTTTCGAGACCACCCGAGGAGACGCCCGCCATGCCGCGTGAGTTCCGCATCGCCGTGCTGGCCGGCGACGGCATTGGCCCCGAAGTCACCGCCGCCGCGGTCGCCGTGCTGCATGCCGTCGGCGCGCGCTTCGGGCACGCGTTCGCCATCGACGAGGCGCTGATCGGCGGTGCCGCCATCGACGCCACCGGCGAGCCGCTGCCGCGCGCCACATCCGACGCCTGCGAGCGCGCCGATGCGGTGCTGCTCGGCGCGGTGGGCGGGCCCAAGTGGAGCGACCCGAAGGCCACGGTGCGACCCGAGCAGGGGCTGCTCGCCCTGCGCAAGCTGCTGAACGTCTACGCCAACCTGCGCCCGGTGAAGCCGCATCCGGCCACGCTCGCACATTCGGCGATCAAGCCCGAGGTGCTGCAGGGCGTCGATCTCGTCGTCGTGCGTGAGCTTACCGGCGGCAGCTATTTCGGCCGCAAGGAGCGCCACGCCGACCGCGCCGTCGACGTCTGCGAGTACACGGTGGCGGAAATCGAGCGCGTCGCGCGGCAGGCCTTCCGCCTCGCGCGTACGCGGCGCGGCAAGGTGACCTCGGTCGACAAAGCCAACGTGCTCGAGACCTCGCGGCTGTGGCGCGAAGTGGTCACGCGCGTGCATCGCGACGAGTTCCCCGAAGTCGCGCTCGAACACCAGCTGGTCGATTCGATGGCCATGCACCTGATCGCCCGGCCGCGCGACTACGACGTGGTGGTGACCGAAAACCTGTTCGGTGACATCCTCACCGATGAAGCGGCGATGCTTGCGGGCTCGATGGGCCTGCTGCCGTCCGCCGCGCTTGGCGACGGCACGCGCGGGCTGTACGAGCCGATCCACGGCAGCGCGCCGGACATCGCCGGGAAGGGCATCGCGAACCCGATCGCGGCGATCTCGAGCGTGGCGATGCTGCTGCGCTATTCGCTGGCGCTGCATGACGAAGCCGATGCCGTCGACGCGGCGGTGTCGACCGTGCTCTCGCGCGGCGAGCACGAGGCTGCGCTGCGGCCGCGCGATCTCGGCGGCACGGCGTCGACGAACGATCTGGCGGCGGCGGTCGTCGCGCAGCTCGGCGTCGTGGTCGCGCCCGCGCCCTACCCCGCCGTCGCGCTGCGCGACTGAAGACTCAGCCCAGCAGCTTGCCGCGCGCGGCGTAGCGCAGCAGGCCGGCGGTGTTGCGCGCGCCGAGCTTCGCCAGCACGTGGTTGCGATGGTTCTCGGCGGTGCGCGGCGCGATGTCGAGCTTGCGCGCGATCTCCTTGGTCGTCGCGCCCTCGATGATCAGGTGGAACACCTCGCGCTCGCGATTCGTCAGATTCCGATACGGGTCGTCGAGCGGCACGGAGGGCTGCTCGACCTGCTGCGCCAGCACCGCCGAGGCGTGCGCGCCGAAGTGGCGGCGGCCGGCGCCGAGGTCACGCACCGCCTGCAGCAGCTCGTGCGCGGCGGAATCCTTCAGCAGGAAGCCATGCGCGCCGGCGCGCACCGCGTGCACGACGTATTCGTGCTCCTCGTGCATGGTCAGCACCAGCACGCGCGTCCGCGGGCTCTCCTTGGCGACGCGGCGAAGCACCTCGAGCCCCGGAAAACCCGGCATCGAGAGGTCGAGCACCAGCACGTCGGGCTGCAGCTCCTCGACCTTCGCGACGGTAGCGGGGCCGTCGGCGGTTTCCGCCACCACGCGCACGGCGTCGTCGCCGGCCAGCAGCGCCAGCAGGCCTTGCCGCAGCAGGGTGTGGTCGTCGGCGAGCACCACGCGGATGACGTGCCCGCTCACGCGGTACTCCCGGCATCAGCGAGCGGCAGCGTCGCGCGGAACTGCGTGCCTTCGCCCGCTGCGCTGATCCACTGGCAGCGGCCGCCGAACAGCTGCACGCGCTCCTCGAGGCTGCCGAGGCCCGTGCCCGACTGACGCTTCGCCTCGACGTCGAAGCCGCGCCCGTCGTCCGCCACGACGATCTGCAGCTCGGCGCCGCGGCGCATCACCACGACCAGCACGTGGTTGGCGGCGGCGTGTCGCGCGACGTTCGCGAGGCACTCCTGCACGGCGCGGAACACCAGCGTGGTCAGCTCGGTGCCGAGGTCGTCGAGGGTCTCGTCGCACTCCACGTCGATGGCGAAGCCGGCACCTTCGGACAGCGTGCGGCCCAGCCAGCCCAACGCGGCGACCAGCCCAAGATCGTCGAGGATCTTCGGACGCAGCAGGCGCGCCAGCGTGCGCGTGTCCTGCAGCGCGCGGGCGCAGAGGTCGACGGCGCGCAGCGCGCGCGCGGCGACGGCTGGCGGCAGGTCGACTTCGTTCGCCAGCGGTTCGATCTGATGGAGGATCGCGGTGATCTGCTGGCCGAGGCCGTCGTGCAAGTCACGGGCGATGCGCCGGCGCTCCTCCTCCTGCATCCGCATCACCGAGCGCGCGAGCTGGCGGTAGCGCTCGCCGCCGTGGGCGAGATCGGCGAACAGCCGCGTCTGCGCCTCGCGCAGCGCATCGAGCTGGGCGCGCAGCGCCGCGCCGCTGTCGGTGGCGTCGTTCACGGCGTGCGCCCGGCGTCGTCCACGGCCGGCAACCGCGCGCGATCGATACGCGAACGCCGGTCACCGGCCAGCTGGTCGGCGCCGTCGATATCGCCGGCGCGACGCAGCGCGGCGACCGCGCCCTCCATCAGCGCGATGGCGCGCGAGCGATGCATGCCCACGGCGTCGTCGCCGAGCGCTGCGCGGTAGGACTGCAGCGCGTCGTCGGCACCCAGCGCCCAGATGGCCGCGATGCTGCGCTCGAAGCGCCATTCCGCGGCCGGGAAGCGCGCCAGCAGGGCGTCGAGGCTCGCCAGTTCGGCGCGTGCGGCGGCGTCCATGCCGCCGGAGGCAGCGACGCGCACGGCCAGCGCGCGCGCCTCGAGCTGGGCGGGAAGGCTGCCGGACTGCTGCGCCATGCCGAGGGCCGCCGCGGCAAGGCGCGATGCCTCGTCGAGGTTGCCGCGCAGGCGCGCGATCTCGCCGCGCCGCGCTTCAAGTAGGGCGCGCTGCTCCTCGCTGGACGGCGCTTCGAAATGGAAGACATCGAGCACGCGGCTGGCGGCGTCGGCGTCGGCCGCGTCGAGATGGAGCTGCGCCATCGCCAGGCGGCTTTGCGCATGCCCGCGGGCGTCGCCGGCCTGCTCGAACTGCGCGGCCGCGTCGCGCAGCTCGGCCAGCGCGCTCGCGAGGTCGCCGCGCCGACGCGCGATGGTCGCGCGCTCGAACTGCAGCACGGCGCGCTCCTGCGCGAGGCTGGTCTCGGACGCGAGATGCATCGCGGTTTCGATGCGCTGCGAGGCCACGGCGAGGCGATCGGTGGCCAGATCAAGCTGCGCCAGCGCGTGCAGGCTGCGCACGCGGCCGAGGCGATCGTCGGCGGCTTCGTAGGTGCGGTTGGCGGCCTCGAACAGCGGCTGCGCGTCACCGAAGCTGCCGGTCTGCGCCAGCGCGAAGCCGAGGTTCAGCGAGGCCGCCGCGGTGCCCGCCGGATCGCCCTGCGCCTGCCGGAGATTCAGCGCAAGCCGGTAGTGCGGCAGCGCCTCGCTCCAAGCGCCGCGCTCCTCGGCCAGCAGGCCGGTATCGGTGGCGATGTCGGCGCGCAGGCCAGGATCGTCGACAGCGTCGGCCAGCGCCGAGGCCGCCGCGAGCTCGCGCCCCGCGTCGTCGTGGCGGCCCGACACGGCATGCGCGAAGGCGAGATTGCGCCGGCTGCCGGCCGCACCGCGCGGGTCACCCAGCGCCTCGCGTCGGCGCGCCGCCTCGTCGAACAGCGGGATCGCGCGATCGCTTTCACCGAGCAGGTCGTAAGCCAAGCCGAGCGCGTTGATCGCATCGGTCTCGCCGCGCTCCTGCTGGAGCCGCGCGAACGCCAGGCGGGCCGGGCCGAGATAGTCGTCGATCGCGCGCTGCGCTTCGCCGGCGCGCACGGCGTTCTGCCCCAGCATCAGCCACGCCTCGGCGTTCTGCGCGTCGAGCGCCGTGAGCGCGGTGAGCTCCGCATCCGCCTCGGCGAGCTGGCCCGCGGCGGTCAGCGCGTCGGCATACAGCAGGCGCGTCTGGTGATCGTCGGGGTCGGCGGCGGCGAGCCGGGCGAACCCTTCCACGGCGCGCTCGGTGTCGCCTTCCGCCAGTGCCGCAAGGCTGCGCAGGCGCTCGACATCGCGGCCGCGCAGGCCGCGCGTGGCGCTGCGCAGTGTCCCGATCAGCGTCTCCACTTCGGCATTCGGCAGCAGCCGCCGCGCGCGCTTCAGGTAATGCAGCCACGCCTGCGCGAACTGCGGCTCGAGCGTCACCGCTTCGGCGAAGGCGGCCATCGCTTCCGATTCATTGCGCAGGCCGAGCCCACGCCCGAAGGCCGTCAGCGCGCGGGCGTCGGTGGGTGCCGGCGTGCGCCAGCCCGCGCCGTCGGCCAGTCCGAGCGAGGCCAAGGCCTCGCCGAGCGCGGCCGGCATCGCGTCGGTGCTCACCCACGGCGTGGCCGCGTCGGTCACTTCACCGTCGCGATGACGTCGCAGGGTGATCCGCAGCGTGGCGTCGCGGCGTTCGAGCGCGCCGGAAAGCGCTTCCGCCCCGCCAAGTTCCGCCAGCACGCGATCGACGTGCCGCGCCGCCGAATCGCCGTCGTAACCCAGCCGCGCCAGTGCGTCGGCGGTGCGGCGGTGATCGGCCGTGGCGCGATCGCCGTCGAGCAGCTGCCCGCCGACGAGGTTCGAATACGCGAGCGCGATCGGCAGATCGTCGTCGCGCGCGGCGCTGAAGGGCAGCACCACGAGCGCCGTTGGCCGGGGCGCGTCGGCACCGCGCTCGACGGCCACCCGCCACGCGACCGCCGCCACCGCGACGATCAGGCCGACCGTCGCCACGCGGCCCATCCACGGCCGCCATTCGGGGCGCCAGCGCACGTGCTGCGCGTCGATGGCGGCAACCACGGCCTCGGCATCGCGAAAGCGGCGGTTCGGATTCGGCGCCAGCAGTCGCGCGACGAGCCGGTCGACCCATGGGGCCAGCTCGGGCTTCAGCGCGCGCACCGACGGCGGCGTCGCGAACTGCCGGCGCGCCAGCGACTCCACGGCGGTGCCGCCGGAGAACGCGCGCTGCCCGGTCAGCATCTCGTAGAGCATCAGGCCTAGGGTGTAGAGATCGCTGCGCGGTCCGACCACTTCGCCGCGCGCCTGCTCGGGAGAGACGTAGTCGGGCGTGCCCACCATCATGCCGGTGGCCGTCAGCCGCTCGGCCGCGGCGCTGCGCGCCACGCCGAAATCGCTGATCAGGGCGTGGCCGTCCGGCCGCACCAGAACGTTGCCGGGCTTGAGGTCGCGATGCACGATGCCGCTCGCGTGCGCAGCCGCGAGGCCCAGCGCCACCTGGCGCGCCACCGCCAGCGCTTCGCGCTCGCCGAGCGCACCGTCGACGTCGAGCCAGGTTTCGAGCGAGCGGCCCGGCACGAATTCCATGCTGATCAGCCGGCGCTGGCCGTCGCTGACGAGGTCGTGGATGCGAACGACGTGCGGCGACGAGACCTGCCGCGCCATCAGCAGCTCCTGCCGGAAGCGCTCGTACGACTCGGGACGCGCCGCGAATTCCGGCCGCAGCAGCTTCAGCGCGACGTCGATGCGCAGGTCTTCGTCGAACGCGCGATAGACGACGCCCATGCCGCCGACGCCGAGCAGCGATTCGATGCGATAGCGGCCCGCGACGCGCTCGCCGGCGGCGAGTTCGGCTTGGGCGTACTGACCGGGGATCGTCGGATCGAGGTCGATGGCGGCGGGAGCGGGTCGGACGGTGGTCGACGGAAGCGGCGGCGTCACGGGCATGCCGCGATGCGCCGCGCGCGCGTGGCGTGGAAGGCGTCGCGAGCATACGCCGGGCGCCGGCACGATGACCATGACCTCAGGGCCGCCAAGCGACCACAGGCAGCGCACCCACGGCGGTGCCGCGGGCGTCGACCTCGAGGCAGCGCGACAGGTCCTGCAGTGCGGCCTCGATGCCGCGCGCGTGCAGCACCCGCGTGGCTTCGGCCATGAAGCCCGCCAACAGGTCGAGCTCGAGCGCGCTGAACGCCTTGCCCGGTTCGCGGCTGTCGGCGTAAGCGAGGCCGAGCAGCCGGTCGTCGAAGCAAAGTGGCCAGACCAATAGCGCGCGGATGTCGTGCTCGATGATGCTCGCGCGGCGCCGGCTCCAGTCGAACAGCGCCGGGTCGTGGACGATGACGGGCTCGCGGCTCTCGATCGCGCGCGCCAGCGCACCGCTGGACCCGACGAAACCGGGGCTGTCCAGGCGCGCTGGCGAAATGCCGCGCGACGCCAAGCAGCGGAACCCGTCCGCGGGATGCCCGCCGAGGAACAGGCCGCGCTGGCAGCCCGCCAGCTCGACCCAGCCGCCCAGCAGGGTCGCGAGCAGGTCGTCCTCGCTCGTCGCGCGCGTGATGCGAGCCAGCCAGGCCCCCGACTGCTGGCGCACTTCGCGCTCGCGCAGCGCTTCATGCGTCACGCCGTCGGCGGGCAGCGTGCGGAACTCGCAGAACACGTCGCCGAGCGAGAACCACTGGCCGTCGCGCAGCGGCTGCCGTGCCACGGTGACGCCGTCGATGCGCACGCCGTTCGCACTGCCGAGGTCTTCAATGCTCCAGCCTTCCCCGTCCGCAACGAGGCGCGCGTGCCGGCGCGAGACCGAGGGGTGGGCGATCACCAGCCCGCAGTCCGGCGCGCGGCCGATCACCGTCGGCGAGTGCCCGCGCGCGAGCCGGTGCTGTCCCTGCGGCTGCCCTTGCGCGTGGACGTGGAGCAGCGCGTCACGCACGTGGATCAGTCGTCGTCGCCGTCGTCACCGTCGCCGCTGCTCGCGGCGGCTTCGAGGCGCGCGAGGTGGAAGTCGAGGTTCAGGGCGTCGGCGTCGAGCGTGCCCGACACGTTGTCGAGGTCGCGCTGGGCACGCCACACGTTCGGCAGCGTCGTGCCGGCCTCGGTGCCGACGGTGAACTCGAACATGTCGAGCTCTTCGCGAGCGTCCTCGTAGTCGCCTTCCTCGAACTCCTCGAAGCTGTCGTCAAGGTCGATCTCGAGCAGGGCGCGCGTGGCCAGCGGCACGTCGTCGTCGCCGACCTTGGCCGCGAGACGCGCGTACGCCGCGCGCGCCGCATCGGCCGCCGAGCGCGTATCCGCCAGCACCAGGAAATCGGAGAAGCCACCGGTGCGCACGCGCATGCGGATCGAGCCGCTCAGCACCTCGGCGGTGTGGTCGGCGAACACCTCGCCGGGCGAGGCCTTGAACACGCGATAGGGCGAATCCACCGAGTACGGCAGCATCTTGGTGTACATCTCGACGCGCGCCGCATTGGTGAACTGGAAGCCGCTGCCCGGCGGCGGGCTGACGCTGACCATCACCGGAAACGCGGTCGGCACGGCGAGGCCGGCACCGCCGGCCGGCAGACGCGCGCGCAGCGCCGGGTCGTTCGGATCGACCAGCCGCGCGCTGATCGCGAGGTTGGCCGGCGAGAGGCCCGTGCTGGCCTCGAAATCGAGGAAGAACGTGCCGCGCACGATGCGCCCGTGGGCCGCCGGCAGCGCGAAGTCGGCGCGCGCCGAGTTCGGGCCGGTCTGGCTGACCACGGTGTTGGCGAGGGCGGCGGGGGCCGCGAGAACGGCGGCGAGGGAGGCGAGGATGGCGGCGCGCATGGAGGGACCTCTTCGGATTCGCTGGCGACGTTACGACAGCATCGGCAGACAGTGGATGACGGCGGGTTGAACCCGGGGGGAAAACCGCCCCGGCCTGGGGGTTTCCACTCAGGCCGGGGCGTTGTCACGGCTCAGCGGCTCACAGCGCGGCGCACTGGTCTTCCTTGCTGGAGGCCAGGTTCTGGCCACCGACCGGCGCCGGCTGGTTCTCCTTGCACTGCAGCGCGCCATCGATGCGGTTGCGCTCCAGCGTCACGCCGCCGCTGTTCTTGACGACCTGGATGTTGCCGCCGACGAGGTTGTCGGTGGCGGCCAGCGGCAGCTGGTTCTCGTCGAACTGCACGTCGCCGCTGATGCGCGCGCCGGTGATGCTGGCGCCGCCGCCCTGCTTGATCTGCACGCTGCCGCCGATCTGCGAGTTCGGGCCGACGCCGACGAACAGCGCGCCTTCGGCCTGCACGCTGCCGTTGATGCGGATGCCGTTGGCCTGCAGCGAGGCGCCGCGGCTGACGACGATGTTGCCGTTCGCGCGCGAGCGGTTAAGGGTGCAGCTGGCGTTGTCCGGCACGAAGATGTTGTCGAAGGCGCGCGGGCCCAGCGTGCCGCGGCAGACGGTTTCGTCGGCGAACGCGGCGGTGCTGGCGAGCGCGGCGAGGGACAGCGCAACGAGGCGGATGGAAGTACGGTTCATGGGATGACTCCTTGGCGAAAGGCGCCCGGGGGGCGTGGACACCGGCGTGGCGGAATGCCAACCGGTGCGGAGACGTTCCGCCTCGGCGCGCTCGGCGTCCGTTAGCCGAGAATGAAATGCGCGGTGTCGCGTGCCGATCTGAGGGATTGCACTCAGGCATGCGGCACACCCGGGGCGTTGCTGCGTCGCCGCATTGCGGTCGTGCGCGAAGCGCATTTTGTGAGGCGCTAATGCTGCGATGCCGCAATTTGTCTTTTGCTGTGTTGCGCCTCTGGTGTCCATACGCTAGCGTCCGTTCCGCGATGCCTGGGGTGCGCCAGGGGATGACAGCGCCCGCATCGTGAAACCGGCCTTCCGGTTTCCGTTCGGACGCGCGCGGGGGCTCCTCCCCGCGCCGATCACCACGCCACAGGGGAACATCGATGAAGAAGCTCGCTCGCCGCACCGCGCGGCGGTGTGTGCCCGCGCTCGCCTTGCTCGCGATCGCCGCACCTGCCTTCGCCAGCACGTTGAACCAGAACGTCTCGTGGACCGTCGACCGCTCGGGCACCAGCGCGAAGTACCGCGTGGTGGCCTACGGCGATTCCATCTATGCCGGCTACAACGGCTCGATCTCGAACGCCGCGCGCTGGGCCGCACCGACGGTCGACTCCGAGTACCTGTCGGCGCGCTGGAATGCCGATATCGAAAGCATCCGCCGAGCAAAGTCCGGCGCGGTCGCCCGCGACGTCTACGAGAACAAGATCGTCCGCGAACGCTCCTACATGCAGAATTCCGCCACCCGCGCGGTGACCTTCGAGATGTGCGGCAACGACGGCCTGCAGGCGCGCTCAGCCTTCAAGAGCCAAAGCGGCACTTGCAACTACAGCGGCATCGAGGCCGCAGTGAACAGCTGCAGGACCTACGTCGCTGCATCTATGGATTACATCAACGCCAACGCGCACCCGAACACGCGGGTGAAGGTCATCGCCAACCTGTATTACCCCGGCTACAACGCCGACAACGTGCAGAGTCGCTGCCGCGATGCGACGACCGGCCAGACGGTCAATCTTCGCGACCGTTTCCTGCCGGCGATCACCCGCATGAACTACTGGATGTGCGAGTACGCGCGGCAGAAGGGCTTCCAGTGCGCCGACAGCTTCGCGCAGTACATGGGCGCCGATTTCGACAGCAACGGTGACGGCCAGGTCGACTCGGACGCGCTGCGCTTCATCCCGGGCGACACCGAGGCGGCGTACGTGCAGCGCATCACCTCGACGCTGCGCAGCACGCTGCGGGACGCCAACACGCACTTCGTCTCGTCGTCGAGCAGCGTCGACTACATCCAGTCCGACGATACGCACCCGACCTACACCGGCCCGACCGTGCGCGCGGGGCTCTGGGGCGGCAGCACCGGCAGCGGTGCGCCTCGGTACCCGACCATCAGCGGCGGCAAGAATCCGGTCTGGAACGCGTTCGGCCATGAGCGGATGGGCTGGGCGCTGTCGGTCTACAACCCGGCGACGCCGTGACGGATCCACGTCAGCGCGAACCACTCTCGTCGTCCATTGCGGACGACGAGGGCGTGCGCGTGCTGAAAAAAGCCGGAGCGCTGGGTGTGGGCATCGAGACGCGGTTGTTCGCGGGCATCGCGCTCGCTATCGGCGCCGTCGTCGCGGTGTCGCTCGCGTGGCCGGAACCGCCGACGGCGACAGCCGCGCCGGCCGCCGAGGCCCCGCAAACGCCGGCGATTTCGACCACTGAACCGGATGCGGCGTTCGCATCACCGCAAGCCGTGGCGATGACTGTCACGCATCGCCTCGTCACCGTTCAGGACGAAGCGCGGGTTGCGACGCTGCCGTCCGGTGACCCCGACGATCTCGCCAGCTACTTCCGTCCGGGCGATCCCGTGCCGTCCACCGCGAACCTGATCAGGGCGCTGAACGAAGCGGGCGTGCGCACCGGCATCGCCGCATTCAATCCACCGGGCACCAGCCCGCCGCTCGAAGGGCTGGCCGTGCCGGCGGATTTCGCCCTGCCGCCCGGCTACGTTCGCCATCATCAGGTGACGGACGAGGGCGTGCCGATCGAACCGATTCTGATGTTCTCGCCCGATCTCGAGCTGCGTGACGCACAAGGCCGCCCCATCGCGCTGCCGGAAAACCGCGTCGTGCCGCCCGAACTCGCGCCGCCCGGTATGCCGCGGCGCTGGGTGCGTCCGGGCGGGCCTTGATGCGATTCGCCAACGCCGGCTCGCGCTGGCCGGTTGCCGCTGCTCTCCTTTCCACCGCCGCGTTGGTCGCGTGCTACGCGGCCTTCGACATCGCCTGGCCGCTGGGTGCCGTGATTCTGGTGCCGTGGCTGCTCGCGTTGGAGCGCGTGATGTCGATGCGTGGCGCACTCGCGCAGGGCATCGCGATGAACGTGCTGTTCACCGCCGCGGCGTTCTGGTGGTTCGGCGTTGCCGTCGGGCAGTTCACCGGCGTCGGAACGGCGCTCGCGTCGAGCGCGCTGCTGGTCGCTGCGCCGCTGCTGCAGCCGCAGATCCTCGCATTCGCGCTGGTACGCCACGCGGTCGGGCGCCAGCATGGTTCACTGCTGCGCGCTCTCGCTGGCGCCGCCGCGTGGGTCGGCACCGAGGCGCTGTGGCCGAAGCTGCTCGGCGACACGCTCGGCCACGGCCTGCAGCCGGCCGATGCGCTTCGACAGGCCGCGGATCTCGGCGGCGCGATCGGGCTCACCGTCGTGCTGCTGCTGGCCAACGAGGCGATCGCGCAGGCGATCGCGCGTCGACGCGACGGCGCACGCGCCTGGCTCACGCCACTGGCGCTCGCCAGCGTGATGCTGGTCAGCATCGCGGGCTACGGCACGTGGCGGCTGCACGCGCTGCGCACCGCGCCGCCGCCCGAGAGCGCGGTGCTGCGCGTCGCCATGGTGCAAGCCAGCCTCACCGACTACGAAGCGCGGCGTCGCGAACAGGGCACTTATGCCGTCGTGCGCGAGGTGCTCGATACGCACTTCGGGCTGTCAGGTTCGGCGGTGCGCGAGCACGGCGCCGACGTGCTGCTGTGGTCGGAGACGGTGTACCCGACGAGCTTCGGGCAGCCGCGCAGCGACGACGGCGCCGCATTCGATGCCGAGATCCAGGGGTTCGTCGATGCGATGGGCGTGCCGCTGGTGTTCGGCACCTACGAGCGCGACGCGCTCGGGGAGTACAACGCCGCCGTGTTCCTCGAGCCCGGCCGCGGTCGGCTCGGTAGCTATCGCAAGACGCATCCGTTCCCGCTGACCGAGCACGTGCCGGAATGGCTCGACACGCCCTCGCTGCGCGCCGCGCTGCCGTGGGCCGGTGGCTGGCGTGCCGGCGACGGCGCGCGCGTGCTGCCGCTGCGCAGTCGCGACGGCCGCGAAGTGAACGTGCTGCCGCTGATCTGCCTCGACGACGTGCATCCGCAGCTCGCCATCGACGGCGCGCGGCTGGGGGCGCAGGCCATCATCGGGATGTCGAACGATTCGTGGTTCACGAACACGCCGATCGGCGCGCGCCTGCATCTCGCCGTCGCCGCCTTCCGCAGCGCGGAAACCGGCCTGCCGCAGCTGCGCGTCACCACCAACGGACTGAGTGCGGTCATCGACGAGAGCGGCGAGGTGCTCGTACACACGGCGATGGGCCAGCAGGCCGTGCTCACTGGCTTTCTCGTCCCGCGCGATCGCGCACCAACGCTGATGGTGCGCTGGGGCGACTGGGTGGGCCGCGCGGGCGTCGCTTTCCTGATCGGGCTGGCGCTGTGGCGCGCGTTGGCTGTACTCGGAGCGCGCGCGCTGCACCCCGTCGCGCCAAGCGCCGTGTACGTCGCCGCGCTGCTGTCGACACCCACTCGCGTTGCCATCGCTGCGCTGCGCGCCGTCGCCGCGCTCGGCTTGACGTGGCTGGCCTACGACATGGCCACGCGCGTCGGCTGGCAGGTGGCGTCGCTGTCGCAACTTTACGGCTTCGTGCTTCTGGTGCTGCTGCCGCTCGCGGCGGCATGGCTGCTGCGACGGCTGTGCCGCGCCGAACTGCGCATCGAGACCGACCACGTCGTTATCGACACGCGGCGGGAGCGCATCGAGATTCCGCGCGCGGCGGTGGCGAGCGTCGATGCCTGGCGATGGCCGCTGCCGTCGCCCGGCGTCGATCTCGTGCTCGGCTCCGGCAGACGCTGGTCGCTGGCCGTCGCATCGCCGTCAGGCCTAGCCGCTGCGCTGCAGATAACCCAAGCGCACGGCGAGGTTGCTTGGCTGCCGGCGCTCGCCGAGGACCGCACGCGCGCGCAGCGACCGCGGCTCGACCATCCGCTGCTCAAATTCGGCCTGTTTCCGCTGGTCCCGGCGCTGGTCGCGTTCCGCCTGCACCAGATCATCGCGTTCGGTGGACTCTTCGGCGAATGGCTGACGTACGGCCCGCTGGCGTGGCTCAACGGCCTCGCGATCTGGTGGGGTGCGTGGTCGCTGGGCCTGATGCTGCTCGCCGGCGCGCTGCGGGTGGTCGTCGAGGGCATCAACGCCCTCGCGCTGCCGTTCGTCGGAGCGACGCGCCGCATCGTCATCCGCGAGGCCAGCGAGTGGCTGGCGCGCGGCGTGATCTACCTCGGCGTGCCGACGTGGCTGGTACTGCGGTTACTCGGCGAGTGAAACGCCGCGCAGCGCCGCCAGAAACCGCCGCGGCGCATCTTCAAACCCGCCGTTCGACATGAACACCACGTGGTCGCCGTCGCGCGCATCAGCAGCGAGCGTGGCGATCATCGCGTCGACGTCGGGCACCGTGCTCGCCGCGCCACGCACGGCAGCGACGACTTTCGCCGCGTCCCAGGGCAGGTTCGGGCGATGCAGGAACACCGTCGCATCGGCCGGATCGAGTGACGGTGCGAGCGCGTCGGCATGCGCGCCAAGGCGCATGGAATTGCTGCGCGGCTCCAGCGCGGCGATCACGCGCGCCGCGCCGACCTTCGCGCGCAAGCCGTCGAGCGTGGTGCGGATCGCCGTCGGGTGATGGGCGAAATCGTCGTAGACGGTGACGCCGCGCGCCGTGCCGACCACTTCAAGCCGCCGCTTCGCACTCGCGAAGCGCGCGAAATGCGGCAGCAGCGCCTTGGCGTCGCAGCCCACGGCCGCTGCCGCGGCAAGTGCCGCCAGCGCGTTCATCACGTTGTGGCGGCCGACCAGCGGCCATTCGACGATGCCCAGTTCGACGCCACGATGCGCGACGCTGAATCGCGAGCCGTCGGCCTGCAGCAAGCGCGCGCTCCAGTCGAAGTCACCGTCGATCCCGAAGCGCTCCACCGGCGTCCAGCAGCCCATCGCCAGCACTTCGGCGAGTGCAGCGTCCTCGCCGTTGACTATCAGCCGTCCGCGGCCCGGCACGATGCGCACAAGGTGATGGAACTGGCGCTGGATCGCGGCCAAATCCGGAAAGATGTCGGCGTGGTCGTACTCGAGGTTGTTCAGCACCGCCACGGTCGGGCGGTAGTGCACGAACTTGCTGCGCTTGTCGAAGAACGCGGTGTCGTACTCGTCCGCCTCGACGACGAACTCCGCGCCACTGCCAACGCGCGCCGACACGCCGAAGTTCTCCGGCACACCGCCGACGAGAAAGCCCGGATCGCGGCCCGCCGCATCGAGCAGGAACGCCAGCAGCGAGGTCGTCGTGGTTTTTCCGTGCGTTCCGGCCACCGCCAGCGTCTCGCGGCCGCGCAGCACGTGCTCGGAGAGCCACTGCGCGCCCGAGGTGTAGCGCAAGCCGGCATCCAGCACGTGCTCGACCGCGTGGTTGCCGCGCGACAGCGCGTTGCCGACGACGACCTCATCGATGCCAGCGCTGATGTTCTGCGCGGTGTAACCGCTGGCCAGCGCGATGCCGAGCGATTCGAGCTGGGTGCTCATCGGCGGGTAGACGTTCTGGTCGCTGCCTTCGACATCGTGCCCCAGCTCGCGAGCGAGGGCGGCGACGCCGCCCATGAAGGTGCCGCAGATGCCGAGGATGTGGAGCCGCAAGAGACTCAGCCCTGCGGCAGCGCACTGACGATGCGCGAGAACACCTCGTCCATCGGGCCGACGCCGTCGACGACCGCGAGGCGGCCGCGGGACTGGTAGAAGTCGGCCACCGGCGCGGTCTGCTCGGCGTAGACGCCGAGGCGCTTGCGCACGGTTTCCGGGTGGTCGTCGGCGCGGCCCTCGGCGGCGTAGCGGATCTCGCAGCGGCCGACGATGACCTCATTCGGCACTTCGAACTTCACGACGGCATCCAGTGGCTGGCCGATGCGCGCGAGCAGCGCGTCGAGCGCGTCGGCCTGCGCCAGATTCCGCGGGTAACCGTCAAGGATGAAGCCGTTCGCGGTGTCGGGCTCGGCGAGACGCTCTTCGAGCATGCCGAGCACGATGTCGTCGGAGACGAGCTGTCCGGCGTCCATCACGGCCTTCGCCTGCAGGCCGAGCGGCGTGCCTTCCTTGACCGCGGCGCGCAGCAGGTCACCGGTGGAGATGTGGGCGATGTTGAAGTGCTCGCGAAGCCGTGTGGCCTGTGTGCCCTTGCCCGAACCGGGGGCGCCGAGGAAGACGAGTCGCATGTAAGGGCTCCATAAACGATGACGCACGGCACCGTCTTCACCCCCAACTCGATACGGGGGGCCGCCGACAGGCCGTGCGGACGAGGCCAAGCTAGCGAGGCCGGGTGGTGAAGTCAAACAAGAACCGCTTCAATGGCGGGCCGGGGCGCATGCGGCCCCGCCTCGCCCCACGGAGCACGTCAATGCCGAAAGGCCACCTGCTTTACGCCCAGTCCGGCGGCGTCACCGCCGTCATCAACGCAACCGCCAGCGCGGTGCTAACCACCGCGCGCGCCCACAAGGTGCCCGCGCTGTGGGCGAAGAACGGCATCCTCGGCGCGCTGCGCGAGGAGCTTTACGACACGCGCAAACTGAAAGCGAGCGAGATCCGAGGTCTTTCGCACACGCCGGGCGGCGCTTTCGGCAGCTGCCGCTTCAAGCTGAAGTCGATCGAGCATGACCGCGCGCAGTACGAGCGCCTGATCGACGTGTTCCGCGCGCACGACGTCCGCTGGTTCCTCTACAACGGTGGCAACGACTCGGCCGATACGTCGCTGAAGCTGTCGAAGGTCGCCGCGGAGTTGGGCTACCCGCTGACCTGCATCGGCGTGCCGAAGACGGTCGACAACGACCTCGTGGTGACCGACTGCTGCCCGGGCTTCGGCTCGGCGGCGAAGTACACCGCGGTGTCTGTTGCCGAAGCCGCGCTCGACGTCGCCGCGATGGCCGACACCTCGACCAAGGTCTTCGTCTACGAAGTGATGGGCCGCCACGCCGGCTGGCTGGCCGCGGCCGCCGGGCTCGCGGGCCGCGGCGAGGACCAGGCGCCGCACGTCATCCTGTTCCCCGAGAACGCCTTCGATGAAGCGGCTTTCCTCGCGAAAGTGCAGGCCGTGGTCAAGAAGGTGGGCTACTGCGTGGTCGTGGTCTCGGAAGGCATCCGCCATGCCGACGGCCGCTTCGTGGCCGAGGCCGGCGGCAAGGACGCGTTCGGGCACTCGCAGCTCGGCGGCGTCGGGCCGATGCTGGCGGCACTCTGCAAAGACAAGCTCGGGGTCAAGGTGCACTGGACCGTGCCGGACTACCTGCAGCGTTCGGCGCGGCATCTGGCCAGCAAGACCGACCTCGCGCACGCGATGGCGGTCGGTAAAGCGGCCGTCGAACTGGCGCTGGCCGGCAAGAACGGCGTGATGCCGACCATCCAGCGCGTGAGCGACAAGCCCTACCGCTGGAAGATCGCGCCGCATCCGCTGTCCGAAATCGCGAACCACGAAAAGACCATGCCGAAGTCCTTCATCCGCAAGGACGGCTTCGGCATCACCGAGGCCTGCCGCACCTACCTCGAGCCGCTGATTCGCGGCGAGGCGCCGCCGCCGTACGGCAAGGACGGCCTGCCGGTCTTCGTGCGCCCCACCCTGCCGCTGCTGCCGAAAAAGCTCACGGCATGGTCAAAGTAGGTCGAAAGCGCGCCGCGGCGGCCTGATCGCTGCGTTCCCGGGGCTATGCTCGGCCCCTCGATGATGGAGCCTCCGCACGGCATGGCTGCTTCCCCGCAGGGCGTTCCCGGCCTGATCCGTCGATTCCGCGCGTCGTTGAACGGGATCGGCGGGCGGCTGCTCGGCGCGATGGTGCTGGCCAGCGTGGTCATCAGCGCCACGGTCGCCGGCCTCGAGGTGTGGGCGGATTACCGCGCCAAGCTCGCCGAGCTTGACGCCGACATCGAGCGCATCAGCCGCGCCAACCTCGATCCGATCGCGCTGTCGCTGTGGAACTACGACGACGCCCAGCTGCGACTGCAGCTCGACGGCATTCGCCAGCGGCCGTACGTGGCCTCGGTGGAGGTGCGCGAGAACGGCGTCGAGGGCGTCGAGGGCGGCGACGACAGCGAAGGCGCGCTGCGGGCCCGCGTCGGTGAGCGCGCTGCGGGCCCGAGCCGCGTGGTCAGCCTGCCGCTGGCGTATCGCCGCGAGGGCGAGAACGCCGATCTCGGCCGCCTGATCATCGAGCTCGACACCGGTGCGGTGCGCGAGGACGCGCTGCGGCGCGCGGCCAGCATCCTGGTGACGCAGGGCGGCATCACTCTTCTGATCAGCCTGGCGCTGCTGCTGGTGGTGCGGCAGATCGTGACGCGGCATCTGTCGGCGTTGGCTCAGGCGGCGCAGCGTTTCGACCTTCGCGACGAGACCGCCAGCTTCCGCGTGCGCCCGCGCGGCCCCGGCCCGGGCGACGAGATCGACCGTGTGATTGAAGCCCTGGAGAGCATGCGCAGCAGCCTCCACGGCGCCTACCGCGACCTCGCCGACGCCAATGCCGAGCTGCAGGCCGACATCGCCGCGCGCCTGCGCGCCGAGGCCGCCGCCGACCACCTCGCCAACCACGACGCGCTGACCAACCTGCCGAACCGCCGCCTGCTGTTCCAACGCCTCGCGCACGAGCTGGCGGTGGCCGAGCGCAGCGGCACGCAGGGCGCGATGCTGTTCATCGACCTCGACCACTTCAAGACGCTCAACGACGCGCGCGGCCATGGCGTCGGCGATGCCGTGCTGGTCGAGGTGTCGCGGCGGCTGCGCGCGCACCTCCGCGAGATCGACCTGGTGGCACGGCTCGGCGGCGACGAGTTCGTCGCGGTGCTGCCGATGCTCGGCGAGCTGCGCGAGCGCGCAATGCACAATGCGCAGGCCGCGGCTGAAAAAATCCGCGCGGCGCTCGCCGAACCGATCATCGTCCGCGAGGAGATCTACCGGCTGTCGGCCAGCATCGGCGTCGCGCTGTTCCCCGACGACGGCGGCAGCCCGGAAAGTCTGATCAAGCACGCCGACACGGCGATGTACCAGGCCAAGACCGAGGGCCGGAACAGCGTGCACTTTTTCGAGCGTGACCTGCTGGCCGCGGCGGAGGAGCGCCACGCGCTCGAAACCGACCTGCGCCGCGCGCTGGTCGAGAACGCGCTGGACATCGCCTACCAGCCGCTGGTCGACGCTCGCGGCGGCGTCTGCGGTGCCGAGGCGCTGCTGCGCTGGACCCACCCGACGCGCGGCCCGGTCTCGCCGGCGCAGTTCATCCCGCTGTGCGAAGAGTCGGGGCTGATGATCAACCTCGGCGACTGGGTGTTGCGCGCGGTGCTGCGCCAGGTGCAGGCCTGGCGTGGCGACGGGCTGCTCGGGCCGGAGCAGTACGTCAGCGTCAACATCAGCCCGCGGCAGTTCCGCCAGCAGGGGTTCGAGGACCGCCTGCTCGCGACGCTGCACGATTTCGAGGTGCCGCCGTCGATGCTGGTGCTGGAGATCACCGAAGGCGTGGTGCTCGGCGACATCGACAGCGCGATCCAGCGCATGAACGCGCTGCGCGCGCGCGGGGTGCGCTTCTACATCGATGATTTCGGCACCGGCTATTCCTCGATGGCCTACCTGAAGCGCCTGCCCGCCGACGGCCTGAAGATCGACAAGGGCTTCGTGCGTGACCTCGACACCGACGCCAACGACGCGGCCATCGTCGACGCGATCCTCGCGATGGGCCGCCATTTCGGCCTGACCGTGGTGGCCGAGGGCGTGGAAACGGCCGCGCAGGCGCAGTACCTCGTGGAGCGCGACTGCGGGCTGCTGCAGGGCTACCATCTGGGCCGGCCCGTCGACGCGGCCCGCTTCGCTGAATCCTTCCTACGCCGGCGCACGCTGGTGTAACCGTTCACCGCCACGGCCCGTACCCGGGGGCATGCCCGCCCTCGAGCGACTCCGTGACCGCCCTGGCCCTGCCCTTCGCGATGACCGCACCGCCCACGCACGACACCGCCCTCGGCCTGATGTTCTGCGCGGGACGCGGCGGCGACGAGGGGCGCTACGCGCAGGCGCTGCGCGAGTGCGCGGTGCTGCTGCGGCGCTTCACCGCCGGCAAGCTGCAGCGGATGGCGCCCGGCATGCTCGGCGACACCGAAGACGTGGTGCAGGAGTGCCTGCTCGCCCTGCACCTGAAATCGCACACCTACGACGCCGCGCAGCCCTTCGAACCGTGGCTGTACGCGGTGGCACGCTACAAGCTGATCGACCTGCTGCGCCGCCGCCAACCCGGCCGCGAGCTCAGCCTCGACCTGCTCGCCGAGACGCACGAGTTCGCCGATGCGAATGAATCGACCGAGCCGCAGGCCGGCGCCGACCTCGCCGTGCTGCTCGCCCAGCTGCCCGACAAGCAGCGCCGCCCGATCGAGCTGGTGAAGCTCGAAGGCCGCTCCGTGGCCGAGGCCGCGGCCAGCACCGGGCTCTCCGTTTCCGCCGTGAAAGTCGGCATCCATCGCGGTTTGAAGGCGCTCGGCAAGCGCCTCGCCGCCGAAGGTGACACCCCATGAAGACCGATGACCTGATCTCCCTGCTGGCGCGGCAGCCCGACGCGCTGCCGAACACCCGCCCCCGACGCGACGTGCTGCTGGCCGGCGTCGTCGGCCTGTGCGCCGCGTTCGCGCTGATGGCCCTGCTGCTCGGCCCGCGCCCGAATCTCGCCTTCGTCGCGACGACGCCGCTGTTCTGGCAGAAGGCCGGCGGCCTTGCCCTGCTGATGGTCGTGGCCGGCGTCAGTGCCTATCGCGCCGGGCTGCCGGGCCGCGCGCTGCGTCCGGTCGAGCGCCTGCGCTGGGCGGTGCCGGCGTGGTTTGCCGTGGCGACGCTGGTCACCGTGGCAACGGCGCCGGCGGGCAAGGCGCTGTGGCTGTTCTACTCGCCGACGATCGTCGTGTGCCTGACGATGATCCCCGCGCTGTCGGTGCTGCCGGCTGTGGCGATGGTCTGGGCGCTGCGCCGCGCCGCGCCGACCGATCCCGCCCGCGCCGCGCGCGCCGTCGGCTGGATCGCCGGCGCGACCGGTGCACTCGCCTACGCTTTCCACTGCCAAGCCGACCAACCGGGCTATGTGCTGGTCTGGTACGGGCTCGCCGTCGCGACCACCGTCGTACTCACCCAAGCCATCGCCACGCGGTGGCTTCGCTGGTGATGCGGCAGCGCAGCATTGGCCGCGTGACGCGCTGCTGCGCAGCGGCATAGCGCCCCGCTCCCCCATCGGCAATACTCGACCCAAGCGGCCGTCCGGCCGTCTTCTCGTGTCTGGGTTCTAAGTCCGAAGTCTGGGGAGGTCAGGATGTTGGAGCAGTACGGAATCGCCATCGCACTGTCGTGTGCCGTGGTCGCCATCCTTTACGGCATCGTGTCGGCGCGCTGGATCCTCGCGCAGCCGGCCGGCAATGAACGCATGCAGCAGATCGCCGCGGCCATCCAGGAAGGCGCGGGGGCCTACCTGCGGCGGCAGTACACCACCATCGCCATCGTCGGCGTCGTGCTGTTCCTCGTCATCGGCTTCGTGCCGGCGCTGGGCTGGCCCACGGCCATCGGCTTCGCCATCGGCGCGGTGCTGTCGGGCCTCGCCGGCTTCATCGGCATGTTCGTTTCGGTGCGCGCCAACGTGCGCACCACGCAGGCCGCGACCAAAGGCCTGAACGAAGCGCTGAACGTCAGCTTCAAGGGCGGCGCGGTCACCGGCCTGCTGGTCGTGGGCCTGGGCCTGCTCGGCGTGGCCGGCTACTTCTGGTTCGTCGGCGGCGCGGTGAATGACGAAGCGGCGATCAAGGCGGCTCTGCAGCCGATGATCGGCCTCGCCTTCGGCAGCTCGCTGATCTCGATCTTCGCGCGCTTGGGCGGCGGCATCTTCACCAAGGGTGCGGACGTCGGCGCCGACCTCGTGGGCAAGGTCGAAGCCGGCATCCCCGAGGACGACCCGCGCAACCCGGCGGTGATCGCCGACAACGTGGGCGACAACGTCGGCGACTGCGCCGGCATGGCCGCCGACCTGTTCGAGACCTACGCGGTGACGATCGTGGCGGCGATGCTCATCGCCGGCATCACCTTCAGCACGTATGGCTTCGCCGGCGTGATGTACCCGCTGGTGCTCGGCGCGGTGTCGATCATCGCCTCGATCATCGGCACCTTCTTCGTGAAGGTGGGCAGCGACGGCAAGATCATGAAGGCGCTTTACAAGGGGCTCATCGTTGCCGGCCTGCTGTCGGCGATCGGCTTCTGGTTCGTGACCGACGCGATGATCGCGGTCAACACGCTGCAGATCTTCCTCTGCGCGCTGATCGGCCTGGTGCTCACGGCCGCGATGGTGGTGATCACCGAGTACTACACCGCCACCGAGTACAAGCCGGTGCGCGACGTGGCCGCCGCTTCAGTGACCGGCCACGGCACCAACGTCATCGCCGGCCTTGCGGTGTCGATGAAGAGCACGGCAGCACCGGTGCTCGCCGTCGCGCTGGCGATCTGGTGCTGCTACACGCTGGCTGGCCTGATGGGCATCGCCGTCGCTGCGACGTCGATGTTGTCGATGGCGGGCGTGATCGTGGCGCTCGACGCCTACGGCCCGATCACCGACAACGCCGGCGGCATCGCCGAGATGAGCGGCCTCGACAAGGAGATCCGCAAGACGACGGACGCGCTCGACGCCGTGGGCAACACGACGAAGGCCGTCACCAAGGGCTACGCCATCGGCTCGGCCGGCCTCGCAGCCCTCGTGCTGTTCGCCGACTACGCGCACAAGCTGGACGAGAAGTTCGGCCAGGACGTCGTCGACTTCTCGATCGACAAGCCCGAGGTGCTGATCGGCCTCTTGATCGGCGGCCTGATTCCGTACCTGTTCGGCGCCTACGCCATGCAGGCGGTGGGCCGCGCGGCCGGTGCGGTGGTGGAAGAAGTGCGCCGCCAGTTCCGCGACATCAAGGGGATCATGGAAGGCACCGGCAAGCCGGAGTACGACAAGGCCGTGGACCTGCTGACGAAGTCCGCGATCCGCGAAATGATCGTGCCCTCGATGCTGCCGCTGATCATCCCGATTCTCGTCGGCGTGATCCTCGGCCCGGCGGCGCTCGGCGGCCTGCTGATGGGCACCATCGTCACCGGCCTGTTCGTGGCCATCTCGATGTGTACCGGCGGCGGCGCCTGGGACAACGCCAAGAAGTACATCGAGGAAGGCCACCACGGCGGCAAGGGCAGCGATGCCCACAAGGCCGCGGTGACCGGCGACACCGTCGGCGACCCCTACAAGGACACCGCCGGCCCGGCGATCAATCCGCTGATCAAGATCATCAACATCGTCGCCCTGCTGCTGGTGCCGCTGCTCTGACGATTCGATGACGGGGGGCGCGGCGCCATGCGGCCGCGTGATGGTCAAGCAGAGCCCCTGCACATCGGGGCTCTGTCGCGTTCAGGACACTCAAGCGCCGTTCAGACCAGAACTCTTTGGCCGATATGAGATAAGGAGAAGCGCGTTCGAACGGTGTAACCCCCTTGGCTTGACCGATCAATCGACGCCCATCCACTCAGGAGTCTTCGATTTGAAACGCCGCGTCCAGCCCGAACAAGGTCGCAGGAACCTGCTTGTGAAGCACGTTGCGGCCGCGGCCCTTGCGAGCTTTCTGTCTTTTTCAGCCCACGCCGATGCTCCGAGTGCATGCGGGGCAACGGTCCGCCTCGGCGTTCCTGACTTCGACCGGTCGCCCTCGGAGCGGCGCGGGAGCAACATGACCGCCGTAGAGCTGGAGATCGTCCAACGCATTGGCCAGGAGGCCGGCGTCGAGGTGGTCGGTCATGCCCAGCCCTACGTCCGAGCGCTGTCTGAATTCCGCTCAGGCAAGCTTGACGGGATTCTTATTGCTGAAGGCGCCGGCCGAGCGGCGATTCGTCGTGCAACGCGTGTACCCATGCTGCGGCTTGAGTTCGTCAGGATCAGGCCCGAGAACCGAACGCCTGCGCTGATTTCACTGGACGTCGGCATCATCCGCGGCATGGCGCCCGAAGCGGGCGGGGCCCTGCCCGGAGAATCGGTCAAGACGGTCAACAGCTACGTCGCTCTGCTGAAACTGCTCAAGAGCGGCAAAGTCCGGCAGATCGTGGCCGCGCGGCCAAGCATCGACGCTTATCTCAACGACGATCCAGAATTGCGCGACGGCCTTGCCACCATGGAGCGGATCGACCTGGAGCCGCTCTCGCTGCACCTGAGCCCTGGCCTTGCGGACCCCTGCCGGCTTGCATTGGCCGATGCCGCACGGGTCATCGCGCGACGCGATCTGCCAGGCATCCTTCGCGAGGCCCTGCCCGGCCTCGACATCTCGCCCTTCCTGCTCAATGCGGGCGTGGATCAGCGCCCGCTAGCTCGGTAGGCTGTTCCCGCCTCGATCATGGCCTCGGCCACCCACTCCGCCGCGCGGATGCCGTCGACGCCCGCGGACAGAATGCCGCCGGCATAGCCCGCGCCCTCGCCCGCCGGGAACAGGCCGCGGGTGTTGAGGCTCTGGCCGTCGTCGCCGCGCGTGAGGCGCACCGGCGACGAGGTGCGCGTCTCGACACCGGTGAGCAATGCATCGCTCATGTCGAAGCCCCGGATCTGCCTGCCGAAGGCCGGCAGCGCCTCGCGGATGGCGTCGATGGCGTAGCGCGGCAGCGCGGTGGACAGATCGCCCAAACGCACACCCGGCGTGTACGAGTTCACCACGGCGCCGAGGGCCTCCGATGGCGTGCCAGCGAGGAAGTCACCGACCTTCTGCGCGGGTGCTTCGTAGGTTTCGCCGCCGAGCTTGAAGGCCACTTCCTCCCAATGTCGCTGCAACGCGATGCCGGCCAGCGGGCTGCCGCTGGGGTCGTACTCGGCGTAATCCTCCGGGGTGATCCCGACAACGATCGCGGCATTGGCGTTGCGCTCGTTGCGCGAGTACTGGCTCATGCCGTTGGTGACCACGCGCCCGGGCTCGCTGGCCGCCGCCACCACGGTGCCGCCGGGGCACATGCAGAAGCTGTAGACCGAGCGGCCGTTCTTGCAGTGGTGCACTAGCTTGTAGTCCGCCGCGCCGAGGATCGGGTGGCCGGCCTGCGGCCCGAAGCGCGCCTGGTCGATCACCGACTGCGGATGCTCGATGCGGAAGCCGATCGAGAACGGCTTGGCCTCCATGAACACGCCGCGCGCGTGCAGCATCGCGAAGGTGTCGCGCGCACTGTGGCCCAGCGCCATCACCACGTGGTCGGCGCGCAGGGTTTCGCCGCTGGCCAGCACCACGCCGCGCAGGTGGCGCACGCCGTCGGCGTCCTGTTCGATGACGAGATCGTCCACGCGCTGCGAGAAGCGGATCTCGCCGCCGAGGCCCTCGATGACGCCGCGCATGTGCTCCACCATCGACACGAGGCGGAAGGTGCCGATGTGCGGCTTGCTGACGTAGTGGATCTCGTCGGGCGCGCCGGCCTTCACGAATTCGTCCAGCACCTTGCGGCCCAGATGGCGCTTGTCGCTGATCTGGCTGTAGAGCTTGCCGTCGGAAAACGTGCCGGCGCCGCCCTCGCCGTACTGCACGTTCGACTCCGGGTTCAGCACTTTCTTCCGCCACAGGCCGAAGGTGTCGACGGTGCGCTCGCGCACTTGCTTGCCGCGTTCCAGCACGATGGGCTTGAGTCCCATCTGCGCCAGCACCAGCGCGGCGAACAGGCCGCAGGGGCCCATGCCGATCACGATCGGGCGCAGCGGCTGCTCCGGCGCCGGCTTGGCGATGAAGCGGTAGGTGGTGTCGGGCGTGGGCGTCACCTTGACGCGGTTGGGCTTCGTCTCGGCCGCCACGCGCTTGAGCACCGCCGCCTCATCGGCGACGTCGACATCCACCGAGTAGATCAGCTGGATCTGGCCACGCTTGCGCGCGTCGTAGCTGCGCTTTGCCACGGTCAGCGAACGCAGCGCGCCGGGGTTCAGCTTCAGACGCGCGCATACGGCCGCGTCGAGCGCGGCGGCGTCATGGTCGAGCGGCAGGGTGAGGTCGGTGAGTCGAAGCATGCGGCGCGGAATGGCGGGGCCGTGGAAGGCCGCCATGATCCCACGGCAGGCAAATGCTTCATCGATCGGGCGGCCGCCGGTTGTCGGGGTACCCCGCGTCGTCTTTCGACGTCTTTTCATCCAAGCCTGTAACCGGCGCCAGACCGTGCACGTAGGGTGAATGCAGCAGGCGGATCGACGGCATCGTGCCCCGACGCCTGCGCCGGGGCGCGCCCTCCTGGGAACCCCCGACCCTCCGCTCGACCACGCCCAAGGAATCTCCGATGAAGACCTCGCTCTCGATCGCCGCTTTCGCCGCCACCTTCGCCACCGCGTTCGCCGCCGCCGCCGCCGAGGCCCCGCAGGGCAGCTCGGGCGCCGCCATCGCCGCCGGCGACACCATCCACTGTTACGGCATCACCTCGTGCAAGGGCCAGAACGACTGCAAGACGGCCGACCATGCCTGCAAGGGCAACGCCGAGTGCGCCGGGCAGGGCTTCAAGGCCACGACCGCGAAGGAGTGCCTCGAGAAGGACGGCACCATCGGCGACATCAAGGCCTGATCCGGATACGGCACGGCCGGCCTCCGGGCCGGCCGCTGCCTTTGGCCGCATCGCGCCGCCCGACGCCATGATCCCGCCGCTCACGCCGTCGCCCGGCTTCGGCCTCGGCCTGCGCCCGCCGCACTATGCCGACTTCGCCGCGTCGAGGCGCGCGGTCGACTGGCTCGAAATCATTTCCGAAAACTTCCTCGTCGACGGCGGCAAGCCGCTGCAGTGGCTGGATCGGATCCGCGCCGACTACCCGATGGCGATGCACGGCGTCACGCTGTCCATCGGCGGCAGCGATCCGCTCGACCTCGACTACCTCAAGCGCCTGAAAGCGCTCGCCACCCGCGTCGACCCACTGTGGGTCTCCGATCACGTGTGCTGGGGCGCCCATGCCGGCGTCCATGCGCACGACCTGCTTCCTTTGCCCTACACCGCCGAGGCCGTGCGCCACGTCGCTGCGCGCGTGCGCCAGGTGCAGGACGTGCTCGGCCGCCGCCTCGTGCTCGAGAACGTCTCGAGCTACGTGGAATTCAGCGCCAACGAGATGCCCGAGTGGGCTTTCCTCGACGCGCTGTCCCGCGAGGCCGACTGCCTGCTGCTGCTCGACCTCAACAACGTCCACGTCAGCGCCGTGAACCATGGGTTCGACGCGCTCGATTTCCTCGACGGCGTGCCACTCGACCGCGTGCAGCAGATCCATCTGGCCGGCCACACGGTGCGCGACGGTTACCTGATCGACACGCACGACGCCGACGTCTCGGACCCAGTGTGGGCGCTGTACCGCGAATTCGTGCGTCGAACGGGCGGCCGCGCCACGATGATCGAACGCGACGACCACCTGCCTTCGCTCGATGCGCTCGAGGCCGAGCTGGGCATCGCGCGTCGCATCGAAGCCGAGGCCCTTGGCGCCGTCGCATCGAGGACGTCAGCGCCCGCGCCGGCCCGGGAGCGCGCCGCATGACGGCGCTGGCCGCGCTGCAGGCGCGCTTCCTGCACGACCTGCTCCACGCCGACGACGCCGCTGCCGGCGACGTGCGCGGCACCGCGTGGTTCGCCGTGCCACAGCGGCTGGCGGTCTATCGCAACGCCTACCGTCGCCGGCTCGTCGAGGCCCTGGCGTCGGCGTACGAACGCGCCGTCCGGGTGCTCGGCGCCGAGGCCTTCGACGCGCAGGCGCTGGCCTACGTCGAAGCGCATTCCCCCGCGGACCGCGCGCTCGGACGCTACGGCCTCGATTTCCCGGATTGGCTGCGGCGCCACGCCGTCGGCAACGAGGCCGCGCGGCTGGCGCTCGCCGCGGACGTGGCGGTCATCGACGGCCGGCTGCGCCGCGCGTTCGACGCCGCCGACGCGCCGCCGCTGTCGCGGGAGGCGCTGCTGCGGCTGGGTCCCGAGGCTTGGGCCGCGCTGCGCTTCGAGTGGGACGCTTCGCTGGGCGTCGATACGGTCGCCGCCGCGGCGATCGAGGCCTGGCGCGAGCCGGAAGGCGTGGCCTCGCGCGAGATCGATGGTGCGATGGACGACCCGGCGATGACGACGCGCGTACCGGTCGCGTTCTGGCGCCGCGACGGCCAGACCTTCTTCCAAACGCTCACGCCTGACGAGGCCGCGCTGCTGGTCCGTCTGCGCGAGGGCGCTGGGCTGGCCGAAGCCTGCGCGGGCGATGGCGGGTCCACGATCATCCCGCTCGACGTCGCGGCGCCGGCCCTGCTTGGCTGGATCGACGAGGGCTGGGTCATCGCGCTGCGCGACGCCCCGTCGACGTGAGCGCGAGGTCGGCCGCGGCTCCCACGTCGCGGCGACGTCGATCGCTGCTGCACCGGCTGGGCGACGCGCCGTGGCCCGTTCTCGTCGGTTGGCTGACGCTGTGCTTCAGCCTGTTCGGCGTGGCCAGCGTGAATCTGTTCCTGATGCTGCGCGAGAACCTGCGCTTCATCGCCGAGCACGGCGTCGACGCGCTCGCCGAGGGCGGCGCGCTGCAACTGCTGCTGCTCGCGGCAACGGCCTACGCCGCGATGTCGTTCTACACGCTGGCCAAATTCTTCGAAGTCCGGCTTATGGATCGGATGGCGGAAAAGCCGCCACCGGCTTCGCTCGCGAGTGACGCATCGAGCGCGCGAACGATGACGACGAGGCGTAGCCCACCGCGCGTGCGACGGCCTTCATCGGTACGCCTTCGGCCAGCAGTCGCGAGCCGAGGTCGAAACGCACCGCGCTGAGGAACTGCTGCGGCGTCGTGCCGGCCACTTTCGCGAAGGTCGCCGCGAAGGCGGAGCGCGACATGCCGGCGGCGCGGGCGAGCGCGGCGATGGTCCAGTGCGCGCCGGGGCGTTCGAGGAAGGCGGCCACGGCGCGCGCCAGCCGAGCGTCGGACAGCACCGGCAGCACGCCGGCCGAGACGCGCCCCTCGGCGAGCGCCAGGCGCACCGCCTCCATCACCACGGCTTTCAAGTGCAGCTGCACGCACTCGTCGCGTCCGGGGCGCGCGTGGGCCGCTTCCGCCGACAGCAGGGCACCCAGCGCGGACAGCACCGGATGGGCGCGCAGATCGATCGCAAGCGGGTTGGGCAGCGCGCGGATCAGCCCCGCCGACACCGAATCAGCCGGCAGCACGTAGCAGCAGAGCAGGCGGCAGCCGGCGGGCTCGGTGGCGAAGATGCGATGCGGGTTCGGCGTGGGGAAAGCGACGAAGCCCGGCGCGTCGATCTCGCGCGTCTTGCCGGTGCGCAGGTCGCGCACGGCCAGCCGGCCTTCGATGACGAAGTGGAACTGCGCCGGGATGTCGGGCTGTTCGTAGTCGGCATCGCCGCACAGGCGCCCGGAGAAGAAAACGGTGGTACGGAACCGCAGCAGTCGGATGAGGCGGGACAGGGCATCGGCGTCATCGGTCGCCAGTGTCCGGCTGGGCGCTGGTGAAAGCATCGGTCTCGAAGGGAGGCATCGGAGGGAGCCCGAGCATCATCCTAATCCCGGACACGCGCGCCGTCGCCGTTCGCGCACTTTTCGTCCATCGCTGTAACCCTTGACGCGGCCTCGACGTACGTTGGAGGCGCCACGGCGATTCGCCGATGCGCGCCGCGCCACTCCGCCCAACCGAGGACACCGCCATGAATCGCACCACCACGTCATTCGCTCTCACTCTCGCCACCGCGCTGTCGCTCGGTGCGCTGTCCAGCGTTGCCGCCGCGGAAGACGCCCCCGCTCGCGGCGGCAAGGAGAAGTGCTACGGCGTCTCCAAGGCTGGCGAAAACGACTGCGCCGCCGGTCCGGGCACGAGCTGCGCCGGCAGCTCGAAGGTCGACTACCAGGGCAATGCCTGGAAGCTGGTGCCGGCCGGCACCTGCACGTCGATCGAGACGCCGAAGGGCAAGGGCTCGCTGACGCCGATCGCCGGCCGCTGAACCGGGTGCGGTCATCGCGATGACCTCCAGCGCGCTGCCGCAGGGCACCGGCATCGGCTTCAAGCCGGCGCATGCGGCCGCGCTGCTGTCCGACGGCACGGACCTCGATCTTGTCGAAGTCCACGCCGAGAACCTGATGGGCGCCGGCGGCCCGGTGCACGCGCAGCTCGATCTCGTCCGTCGCGAATTCGCGCTGTCGCTGCACGGCGTGGGGCTGTCGATCGGCGGCGAGGCGCCGCTGGACGAGCGCCATCTCGAACGCCTCGCCCTCGTGGCGGCGCGCTTCGAGCCCGCCGCCGTTTCCGAACACCTCGCGTGGTCGACGCACGGCGGCGTGTTCTTCAACGACCTGCTGCCGATCGCCTACGACGCGCCGACGCTGGAGCGCGTGGTGCGCCACGTCGACCGGCTGCAGGAGCGACTGAACCGCCGCGTGCTGATCGAGAACCCCTCGACCTACGTCGCGCTCGCCGGCAGCGCGATGGAGGAAGCCGACTTCCTTGCCGAGCTGGTGGCGCGCAGCGGCTGCGGCCTGCTGCTCGACCTCAACAACGTGGTGGTGAGCCAGCACAATCGCGGCGAGTCGCCGGCGCGCTATTTCGACCGCTACCCGCTGCACGCCGTTGGCGAGATCCACCTTGCGGGACACGCCGTCGAAGTACTCGATGACGACACCCTGCTGCGCATCGACGACCACGGCTCAGCCGTCGGCGACGAGACTTGGGCGCTGTACGCGCTGATCGTCGCGCGCCTCGGCGACGTGCCGACGCTGATCGAGTGGGACACCGACGTGCCGGACTTCGAAGTGCTGGCGGGCGAAGCGCGCACCGCGCGCGGCATCCAGCGCCTGCACGCCGCGAGGGCCGCCTGATGGATGCGCAGCCCACCTTGCAAGCACGCTTCGCCGCCACCCTGCTCGACCCCACCAGCGACGCAACCCCGCTGCTGGCCACGTCGTCGGTCCAAACGCCGGTACCATCAACCGATCGGCGCGCCCGCTTCAACGTGCATCGCAACACCGTGATGTCGAGCCTGGCGCGTGCGCTCGCCGACGGTTTCCCGTCGATCGAGCGGCTGGTCGGCCCGGCCTTCTTCGCCGCGATGGCCGCCGAGTTCGTGCGCGCGCAGCCGCCGTCGCATCCGGTGCTGCTGGCCTACGGTGCGCGCTTCGCGGGTTTTCTCGAACGCTTCGACCCGGTCGCGCACTTGCCCTACCTCGCCGACGTCGCGCGCCTCGACGGCCTGCGTCGGCGCGCGTGGCATGCGGCCGACGTGCCGGCGCTCGACGTCGCTGCGCTGCACAGCGTCGATCCCGAACAAGTCGCCGAACAGCGCGTCGCCCTGCATCCCAGCGTCGGCGTGCTCGGTTCACGGCACCCGGCGCGCACGCTGTGGGCGGCGCAGAACGGTGACGAATCGCTGTTTCCGATCGCCTGGGTGGCCGAAACCACCGCCGTCTGGCGCAGCGGCGGCACGATCCACGTCGACACCGTCGATGCCGCGCTGCTCGCCCTGCTCGATGCCGCGCGCCACCAACCGACGCTGGCCGAACTGCTCGCCGCCGACATCGACATCGAGACCCGCGGCAAGGCTCAGGCCTTCGCCACCGCGCTGGGCAGCGGGCTTCTCGTCGACGCGGATTCGCTTGTCGACGCGCTCGCCCGTGCGCCCGACGCGTCGCTGTTCGATGACTTCCTCCCCCCTTTTCCCGCCGCCGCACCGACCGAGGCATCGCAATGACGTCGACCACCCTTTCCGCTCCGGGCCGCTGGCTCGCCCCCGTCCACGCGCTGCTGGCGCGCATCCCCGACAACCTGCTGCTGCTCGCCGCGCGCGTGTTCCCGGCGGCGATCTTCTGGCAGTCCGGCCGCACCAAAGTCGACGGCTTCGCGCTCAACGACAGCGTCGTCTTCCTGTTCGAGGAGGAATACAAGCTGCCCCTGCTGCCGCCGGAGCTCGCCGCCACGCTCGCCGCGATCGGTGAGCACGTGTTCCCGATCCTGCTGCTGCTCGGCCTCGCGACGCGGCTCTCGGCGCTGGCGCTGCTCGGCATGACCGCCACCATCCAGATCTTCGTCTACCCCGATGCGTGGCCCACGCACGGCGTCTGGGCCGTGGCGCTGCTGCTGGTGGCGATGAAGGGCCCCGGCGCGTGGTCGTTGGATCGCGCGATCGGCATCGAGCCTCGCGCACGCTGAGCCGGAAGCGTTCGAGCATCGCGGGTGGCCGCCAATCCCGGTCACTCCAACGGCAGCGTCGCGTCCGCCGCCCATTCCCACATCGAGCCGTCGTAGTTGCGCGCGTCGATGCCGTGCTCGCGCAGCAGCTCGGTAACGAAGGCCGAGCGCACGCCGCCGGTGCAGTAAACGATCGCGGGCTGGCCTTCCATAACGCCCGCCGCGCTCAGTCGCGAACGCAGCGCTTCACCGCGCAGGACGCGACCGTCGGCGTCGGAAAGCGCACGCCAATCAAGATGCACCGCGCGTGGCACGTGACCGCCGCGCGCTTCGCCGTAGGGCGTTGCGCCGTCGAATTCCTCGCGCGACCGCACGTCGACAACCACGACGTCGGCGTCGGCGAGCGCGCGTCGCACGTCGGCCTTCGTCGCCCGCGCATCGAATCGCGGCCGCGCGGTGAAGGTGCCGTGCGCCACCACGAAACCCGGCCCGATCGACCATGCATGGCCCGCGCCGCGCCAGGCCGTGCAGCCGCCGTCGAGCACGTGCACATCGTTCTTGCCGAGCACGTCAAGCGTCCACGCGACGCGCGCCTCCTCGCCCCAGCCCGCGCCGCCGTCGCCGCAGACCAGCACCGGCCGAGCGTCGTCGACGCCGGCAGCGGCGAAGCGCTGCGCAAGAGCGTCGAGATCGGTGGGCAGGCGTCCACCGGCATCGGCACCCTCCCGCGTGTCGTGCCAGTCGAAGCGCGACGCGCCGTCGATGTGCCCGCTCGCGAAGGCGAGGCGACCGCGGGTGTCGAGGACGGTCGCGTCGTTTTCCTCGACGAGCACGCGCGCAGTGGCCGCGTCGATAAAGCGCAGTGACGTGCCCGCAGCAGCAAGATCGCAGGCAGCTGCGAAGGCGATGGCGCCGACGGCGAACGCGTGCGCGTATGCTCGAACGCGGGCCGCTGGGGCCTTCGGTGCTTCGAGGTTGGGCATGCGCATCGTCAAGTGGTTCATCGCGGGCTTCATCGCCACGCTCATTTTCCACCAGGGCCTGCTCGGCGTGCTGTACGCCGCCGGCATCAGCCCGCGCGCGCCGTTCAACCTGGCCGCGACGGCGCCGCTCGGCATCCCGCAAGTAATCTCGCTGGCCTTCTGGGGCGGCGTCTGGGCCGTCGCGCTGGCGCCGCTGCTGGCCAAGCTCAGCGCCTCACGCTGGTGGCTGGGCTGGGTCGTCGCCGGCGCCATCGGCCCGAGCGCGGTCGCGCTGTTCATCGTCTTCCCGCTGAAGGGCATGGCCATGGCCGGCGGCTGGGATCCGAAACTGATCATCGGCGCGCTGCTGCTCAACGGCGCGTGGGGCCTGGGCTGCGCCGTGCTGCTGCGGCTGATGAAATCCCGCTGAGCCGTAACCCGCGCCCTCCTCGCGTCGAAGGAGGACCACACCGAAAAGGAACGCCCATGGGCCGAGCCCCGACCCTGTCCCGCCCGCTGGTTGTTCTGATGCTGCTTGTCGCGGCGGTACTCGCGATCTGGCTCAGCGGGGCCCACCAGTTCCTCACGCTGGAGGCACTGAAAACGCAGGCCGACGCGCTGGGCGCGGCCGTCGCCGCGAACCCGTGGCAGGCTGCGGCGTTGTTCTTCCTCGCCTACGTGCTGGTGGCCGCGCTGTCGATCCCCGGTGCGGCGGTGATGACGCTGGCGGCCGGCGCGCTGTTCGGGCTGGTCGAAGGCACGGTGCTGGTGTCGTTCGCGAGTTCGATCGGCGCGACGCTGGCCTTTCTCGTGGCGCGCTTCGGCTTCCGCGATGCGCTGCGTGCAAAGTTCGGCGAGCGGCTGCGCGACATCGACGCCGGCATCGCCCGCGATGGCGCGTTCTACCTGCTCACGCTGCGGCTGGTGCCGGCGTTTCCGTTCTTCGTGGTGAACCTGCTTTCCGGCCTCACGGCGCTGCCCACGCGCACGTTCTACTGGGTGAGCCAGATCGGCATGCTGCCGGCCACCATCGTCTATGTGCTGGCCGGCACGCAGCTCGCGCAGATCCGCAGCCTGGGCGACATCCTCTCGCCGGGCCTGCTCGGCGCGCTGGTGGCGCTAGGCGTGCTGCCGCTGGTGCTGAAGGCCGCGCTGGGCTGGCTCAAAGCGCGCCGCGTCTACGCCGGGCATGGCAAACCGGAAAAGTTCGACTACAACCTGATCGCCATCGGGGCCGGATCAGCGGGGCTCGTCACGACCTACATCGGCGCGGCGGTGAAGGCCAAGGTCGCGCTGATCGAGAAGCACAAGATGGGCGGCGACTGCCTCAACACCGGCTGCGTGCCCTCGAAGGCGCTGATCCGCTCCGCGCGGCTGCTGGCCGAAGCGCGCGAGGCCGAGAAGTACGGGCTGAACTCGCTGACGGCGGATTTCGACTTCGCCAAAGTGATGGAGCGCGTGCAGCGCGTGGTGGCGAAGGTCGAGCCGCACGATTCGGTCGAGCGCTACACGGGCTTGGGCGTGGACGTGATCGAAGGCGAGGCGCGGCTGGTCAGCCCGTGGGAGGTCGAAGTCAACGGCCGACGATTGAGCGCGCGCAGCATCGTCATCGCCACCGGCGCGCGGCCGCTGGTGCCGAAGCTCCCCGGCCTCGACGGCATCGACGCGCTGACCAGCGACAGCGTCTGGTCGCTTCGCTCGCTGCCGAAGCGCCTGCTGGTGCTGGGCGGCGGGCCGATCGGCTGCGAGCTGGCTCAGAGCTTCGCCCGCTTCGGCGCGGCAGTGAGCGTGGTCGAAATGGCGCCGCGCCTCTTACCGCGCGAGGACGGCGAGGTCGGCGCGATGCTCGCCGAGCGCCTCGAACACGAAGGCCTACACGTCGCCACCGGCCACAGGGCGCTGCGCATCGAGCCGGCCGCGGATGGCCAAAGCGGCGTGCTCGTGGCGGAAGCGGACGGCGCGGAAGTGCGTCTTGAGTTCGACCGCCTGCTGCTCGCCCTCGGCCGCACGCCGAACACCACGGGCTTCGGCCTGCAGGAGCTGGGCGTGGAGCTTGGCCCGCGCGGGCACGTGGCCGCCGACGGCCTGCTGCGCACGAATTTCCCCAACATCCTCGTGGCCGGCGACGTTGCCGGGCCGTACCAGTTCACCCACATGGCCGCGCATCAGGCGTGGTACGCCGCGGTGAACGGATTGCTGGCGCCGTTCTGGTCGTTCAAGGTCGACTACCGCGTGGTGCCGTGGGTCACCTTCACCGACCCGGAAGTCGCGCGCGTCGGGCTGTCGGAAGAGGAAGCGAAAGCGCAGGGCATCGCCGTCGAGGTGACGCGCTACGGCATCGACGATCTCGATCGCGCCATCGCCGACAGCAGCGACGAGGGCTTCGTCAAAGTGCTCACGCCGCCGGGCAAAGACCGCATCCTCGGCGCCTGCATCGTCGGTGCCCACGCAGGCGAGCTGCTGCCGGAGTTCGTGCTGGCGATGAGGCACGGGTTGGGCTTGAACAAGCTGCTCGGCACCATCCACGTGTACCCGACGATGAATGAAGCCAACAAGTACGCGGCCGGCGTGTGGAAGCGCGCGAATGCGCCGCAGAATGCCCTGCGCTGGGCCGAACGATTCTTCACGTGGAGGCGCGGATGAACCGACGACTTTTCCTCTCGAACAGCGCCGCGGTGGCTGCGATCGCTTGTGCCGCCAGCCTCGCGCCGCGCGCGTGGGCCGCCGCCTCGCCGACGGCCCTGCTCGACGCCGGGCTGTCCGCATTTCTCGGGCGCCACGTGACGTGGAACGCCGAGGGCACCAACACCGCGGTCGACTATGCCGGAGTTCGCCGCGAACGCGCCGAGCTGCAGCGCTTGCTGAACGGCTTCTCGCGTATCGCCATGGCGGAGTTCGAACGCTGGCCCCTCGCTGCGCGACAGGCCTTCCTGATCAACGCCTACAACGTCTGGACGCTGGCCCTGGTCGCCGATGCGCCGGCCGACACGGCATCCATCAAGGACCTCGGCGGCCTGCTGCAGTCGCCGTGGCGAAAAGCGTTCATCCCGTTCCTCGACGAAACGCGCAGCCTCGACGACATCGAGCACGGCTTGCTGCGCGGCGCGCCCGAGTTCGACGAACCGCGCATCCATTTCGCGGTGAACTGCGCCTCGATCGGCTGCCCGGCGCTGCGCCCCGAGGCCTTCGTGATGGAGCGCTGGGACGCCCAGCTCGAGGATCAGACGAGGCGCTTCCTGCGTGACCGCACGCGCAACCGCGTGCTCGAGCGCGACCCGCTGCGCGTGGGCATCTCATCGATCTTCGACTGGTACGGCGACGACTTCGACAGCGCCGGCGGCGTGCACGGATTCCTCGCGCGCTACCCCGACGCGCTGGGCCTCACGACCGCCGAAGCCGCCACGCTGCGCGCCGACGACGCACGCATCGAATTTCTCGACTACGACTGGCGGCTCAACGCGGCCGCCAACGCCTGAACCCGACAAGGACTCATTGCGCATGCGCCACACTCCGCACCACGCCCTGAAGCGTCACGCCCTGTTCCTCGCCACGCTCATCGGCCTTTCCGGCGTGACGGCGCCGGCCATCGCGCAGAACGCCACCGCCCAAGACGACGCGGCCACGCTGGATCGCGTCGAAGTCACCGCGCAGCGCCGCGCGCAGGACATCGGCGACGTGCCGCTGGCCGTCACCGCGATTGACGCGCGTGCCCTCGCCGACCTCGGCGCCTCCGGTCGCGACGTGCTCGCCCTGGGCAACCGCGCGCCAAGCCTGCAGGCCGAAAGCTCGTTCGGACGCACCTTTCCGCGCTTCTACATCCGCGGCCTCGGCAACAACGATTTCGACCTCAACGCCAGCCAGCCGGTGTCGCTGGTGGTCGACGGCATCGTCATGGAGAACCCGACGCTGAAGGGCTTCCCGGTGTTCGACCTCGAGCGCGTCGAAGTGCTGCGCGGCCCGCAGGGCTCGCTGTTCGGGCGCAACACGCCGGGCGGCGTGGTGCAGTTCATCAGCGCGCGCCCCAGCGCCGACGGGGAGGCGAATTTCCGCCTCGGCTACGGCACCTACGACACCGTCAACGCCGAAGCCGTGCTCGGCGGCGGCTCGGACACGTCGGCGTGGCGCGTCTCGGCGCTGCACCAGCAGCGCGGCTCGATCTCGACCAGCCGCGTCCTGCCGAACGACCGCCGCGAAGGCTTCGAAGACCAGGCCCTGCGCGCGCAGTGGCTGACGCGCATCGGCGACAACACCGAGGCCCTGCTGCAGCTCCGCTACCGCGATCTTTCCGGCGGCTCGGCGGTGTATCGCGCCAACGTGTTCGTGCCCGGCAGCAACAACGTGGTGCCGGGCTTCGATCGCGAATCGCTCGACCAGGACGCGGTGCCGACGCTCGACGTCGAGACGCGCGGCATCAGCCTGCACCTCGACGGCCGCTGGGGCGCGCTGCGCTGGGCGTCGATCACTTCGTGGGATTCGGTGGAGATGTTCGCGCGCGGCGACGTCGACGGCGGCTTCGGCGCGTCGTTCGCGCCGCCGTTCGGCCCCGGCCCCATCCCCTTCCCCGCCGAGTCCGGCGACGGCATCCCCGACCACCGCCAGTGGACGCAGGAGTTCCGCCTGCACTCCGACGGCGACGGCCCGACCCAGTGGCTGGTGGGCGCGTTCTTCTTCGACGAATCGCTCGACATCGAGAACATCAGCTACGACACGCTCGCGGGCTCCGCGCTCAACGGCTTCGCGCGGCAGACGCAGGACAACCGCTCGGAAGCGCTGTTCGGCAGCGTCACGCAGCCTCTCGCCGACAACTGGTCGCTGACGCTCGGCGGCCGTTACACGCGCGACCGTAAAGACTTCGTCGCCGAGCGCCTCATCACGCCGTTCGGCGGCCCGGCCCTCGGGCCCATCCGCGTGAACCCCGACGACAGCAACCTGAGCGGCGACGTTGCGCTGACCTGGCAGACCAGCGACGACGTGCAGGTGTACGGCCGCGTGGCCAGCGGCTATCGCGCGCCGGCCATCCAAGGGCGCGTGCTGTTCGGCGACACCGTGTCGGTGGCCGATTCCGAGGAGATTCTGTCCACCGAAATCGGCCTGAAAGCCGAGCTGCTCGACCGCCGCGCACGGCTGGCGGTCGCGGCGTATCGCTACACGCTCGACGACGCGCAGCTCACCGCGGTGGGCGGCGGTGCGAACTTCAACACCCTGCTGAATGCGGATCGCGTGATCGGCACGGGGCTCGAGTTCGAGCTGCTCGCGCGGCTGTCGCGCGCTTGGCAGGTGGCGGTGGGCGGCTCGTGGAACGACAGCGAGATCGACGACCCGACCCTCGCCGTCGCGCCCTGCGGCGCTGGATGCACCGTGTTCGACCCGCCGGGCGCGCTGCCGGGCACGGTGTCGATCGACGGCAACCCGCTGGTGCAGACGCCGAAGCGCATCGCCTTCGCGCGCGTCGACTGGAGCGAGAGCTTCGGCACCGGCGAAGTGTTCGCCTCGGCCGACGTCGCGCATCGCAGCGAGGTCAATTTCTTCCTGTACGAAAGCGCCGAGTTCACCGGCAAGCCGCTCACCGAACTCGGCGCGCGCCTCGGCTATCGCTGGGACGGCGGCCGCCACACGGTGTCGCTGTACGGGCGCAATCTCGGCGACCAGGTGCGCGCCATCGGCGGCGTCGACTTCAACAACCTCACCGGCTTCTTCAACGAGCCGCGCGTGGTCGGCATTGAATGGCAGGGGCGCTTCTGATCCTCGATGTCCGTCGCGCCTGACCCGCCGCCAACAGCACCGCCGACGCTCAGCGTCGTCGTGCCGGCCGGCCCCGGCGAGCGCGCGTGGGCGGCGCTGCTCGACGACCTTCCCGAACACGAGGAGGTCGAGCGCGTGCTGGTGCTGGCCGAAGGCGACGCGCTGCCGAGCACGCCGCACGGCGCGCGGGTGCTCAGCGCACCTGCCGGCCGCGCGCGGCAGATCAACGCGGGCCTGCGGGCCGCGCGCGGTGCCGCGGTGTGGGTGCTGCACGCCGACTCGCGGATCGCGTTGGACACCGCGGCTTCGGCGCTCCGCGCCGCCCGGCGGTTCGCCGCGGGCCACGCGCCCGCGCTGTGCTGGTTCGACCTCGGCTTCCACGACGGCCCCGCGGCGATGGCCATCAACGCCTTCGGGGCCAACCTGCGCAGCCGCTGGTTCGGCATGCCGTTCGGCGATCAGGGCTTCCTTGCACCGCGCGAGGTGTTCGCTTCGCTCGGCGGCTTCGACGAGCGCATCGGCCGCGGAGAGGATCACGCTTTCGTTCACGCCGCGCATCGCGCCGGCGTGCCGCTGCAGCGTCTGCCCGGCCGCGTGCAGACCAGCGCGAGGCGCTACGTCGAGCACGGCTGGTGGCGCACCACGCGCGAGCACCTCGCGCTGACCTGGTCGCAGCGCCGCGACTTCGAACGCACGGCATCGTCGTGACGCCCGGCCTCGCGCTGTTCGTCAAAACGCCCGGCCGCTCGCCGGTGAAATCGCGACTGTGGCCCGCCGTCGGCCGCGAGGCCGCCGAAGCGCTGTACCTCGACTGCGCCGAGGCCAGCGGCGACACCGCACTCGCGCTGCAGCAGGCCGGAGGCGCGCACGCCTACTGGGCCGTGGCCGAAGCGGAGGACGGTGCGTCGAGCCCATGGCACACGCTGCCGCGGATGGCGCAGGGCGAGGGCAGCCTCGGCGAGCGCATGGCGCGCGTCTACGCGGCGCTGCGCGCACGCCACGGCGCCGCGCTGCTGATCGGCACCGACCTGCCGCAGCTCACCGTGCAAGCGCTCGCGGACGCCGCGAAGGCCCTCGTCGACGACGATACCGATCTCGTCCTCGGCCCCAGCGACGACGGCGGCTTCTGGCTGGTGGGCGGCCGCGTCGACGTGCCGCTCGCCGCGTGGACGGCGCCGCGCTATAGCACGTACCACGCCCGCGCCGACTTCCTCGCCGCCCTCCCCGCCGGCCGGCGCATCCACGCGCTGGCCCACGCGCGCGATCTCGACGAACCCGACGACCTGCCCGCGGTCGCTGCTGCTTTGCGTGCACTCGAGTCGCCGACGCCCGCGCAAACGCGCGTCTCGCGCCGTCTCGACGCCCTGCTGACGACGATGTCGCGATGAATCCGGACCTCGCCCGCCTCGCCGCCGTGCTCGGCCTGCTGGCCGCGCTGCTCGCCCTGCAGTGGCGCTTCGGCTTCCGCGGCGACATGCGCGCACGGCCGATGCTCGACAACCTCGTCGTCGCGCTCACCGGCAGCGGCCTGCTGCGCCTGCTGGTGCCCGTCACCACGGTCGGCACCGCGCTGTGGGCGCAGTCGCAGGGCATCGGCCTGTTCCCGGCCATCGGCCTCGACGGCGCGGCGGCGCTCATCACCACGATCATCGCGATGGACGCCGCGATCTGGGCGCAGCACGTCGCGTTCCACAAAGTGCCGTGGCTGTGGCGGCTGCATCGCGTGCATCACGCCGCCACGAGCTTCGAAGCCACGCTGGGCCTGCGCTTCCATCCACTCGAGATCCTCGTCTCGCTGGGGTGGAAGCTGCTGCTGGTCGTCGCCCTTGGCCTTCCCGCGGCGGCGATCGCGCTGTACGAAACGCTGCTCGCGCTGGCCTCGCTGTGGTCGCATGCCGACCTCGCCCTGCCGCCGCGCGTCGAGCGTGCGGTCAGCGCCGTGGTGGTCACGCCCACCTGGCACCGCGTGCACCACGCGCCGGATCGCGAGTGCACCGACAGCCACTACGGCAACCTGCTCACGCTGTGGGATCGGCTGTTCCGCACGCGGCCGGCCGCGCCGCCCGCCGATCAGCGCGCGATGGCCGTCGGCCTCGAAGCCTGGCGCGGCGACGCCGAGCAGCGCTGGTTCGCCCTGCTGATGAATCCGTTCCGGCGCGGGCCGCGCTGAGCCCTCGAGCCCGGATTCAGCGCCCTTCGGGTATCCTCCGCGCCCTCTCCAGACCCGCTCCAGGAATCGCCATGGGCCTCTCCCTCGTCCCGACCGGCCGCGACGTGCCGAACGAAATCAACGTCATCATCGAGATCCCGAAGGACGCCGAGCCGGTCAAGTACGAGGTCGACAAGGACACCGGCGCGATCTTCGTCGACCGCATCCTGTCCACACCGATGCGCTACCCGTGCAACTACGGCTACGTGCCGCACACGCTGTGCGGCGACGGCGACCCGGTCGACGTGCTGGTGATCCTGCCGCTCGCGCTGGTGCCGGGCTCGGTGATCCGCTGCCGCCCGGTCGGCATGCTGAAGATGACCGACGAGGCCGGCGAGGACACCAAGCTCATCGCCGTGCCGGTGCCGAAGGTGTTCAAGGGCTACGAGCACATCACCGACATCGCGCAGGTCTCGCAGCACTGGCTCGAGCGCATCGGCCACTTCTTCGAGCACTACAAGGACCTCGAGAAGGGCAAGTGGGTCAAGGTCGAGGGCTGGGAAGACAAGGATGCGGCGATCAAGGAAATCCTCGACGGCATCAGCCGCTTCAATGACACGCCGGACGCCGAGAAGCCGAAGTTCTGACCGTCCCGGAAGGCGCGCATCGTGAAAAACCCCGGCATCGAGCCGGGGTTTTTCTTTCCAAATCATTGCCGGACGTGCGGCGCATCGGCCGCACGACGCGGTCACTCCGGCATCATCACCGTATCGATGACGTGGATCACGCCGTTGCTGGCGGCGACGTCGGTGGCGGTGATCGTCGCGCCGTCGATGGTCACCTTCGAGCCCATGACGCTGATGTCAGCCTCGGCGCCGTTGACGGTGCCGGCCTTGTCGAGCTTGACGGCGTCGGCGGCCATCACTTTGCCCGGCACCACGTGATACGTGAGGATCGCCGTGAGCTTGGCCTTGTTTTCCGGCTTCAGCAGATTCTCAACCGTGCCGGCCGGCAGCTTGGCGAACGCGGCATTGGTCGGTGCGAACACCGTGAACGGGCCGGTACCGCTCAGCGTCTCGGCGAGACCCGCGGCCTTGACCGCGGCGACGAGCGTCGAGAAATCCGGGTTGGAGGCCGCGACGTCGACGATGGTGCCGGCGTTCTGCGACTGCGTGGCGGGGGCGGCGGTCTGCTTGTCGCCGTAGTTGCCGGCAACGGCCGGGGCAGCAACAGCCGTGGCGACGGCGAGCGTGAGCAGCGAGCGGTGCGCGAACGAGAGCATGGTCGACTCCTGGAAAGGGGGATGTGCGAAATGCACGCGGCGCACCGTGCCGAAGCGCGCGTCGGCTCGGCGTGCGTTTCACGTGCAGGCGTTGTCGCGATGCGGTGGCGAGCGGGTGACGGCCGTGCACGCGCGCTTCACCGCGAATGGCGACGCTTGGCATCCCGGTTTCGATCAGGCGCCGCGCCACCGTGATCCGCACCGCCCTGCTTCCGCTGCTGTGCGCCGCTGCGGGCGTCGTTTCGGCGAGCGACGCGCCGATGACGCCCACGCTGAATGCGCGCGTCGCGCTCGTCGCGGACCACGCGGCGGTAACGCCGGGGCAGTCGTTCAAAGCCGGTCTGCGCATCGTGCATGACAGCGGATGGCATACCTACTGGGCGAACCCCGGCGATTCCGGCCTGCCGACGCGCTTCGACTGGACGCTTCCCACCGGCGCTTCCGCCGGAGCGATCGAGTGGCCGCTGCCCGAACGACTGCTTGCCAGCGGGCTCACGAATTTCGGCTACAGCGACGCGCTGCTGCTGCCGGCAACGCTGCGCGTTCCGGCCAATGCCGCGCCGGGCACGCGCTTCAAAACGACGCTGCGCGCGCGCTGGCTGATCTGCGAAGAAGCCTGCATCCCGGACGAAGCGACGTTGACGCTCGACCTGCCGGTCCAAGCGGCGCCGCGGCCGTCGCGCGATGCGGCGGAGTTCGCGAGCACGGCGGCGCGGGTGCCCTCGATCGTCGCCGCGCCGGGCGGCCACAGTTGGCGCGACGCCACGCACGTCGCCACGCAGGTCGATGGCGCGGCGACCCTGCTGCGCGACGCGGAACGCATCGAGGTGTTCCCGCTGACGCCGCAGATCGTCACCTCGACGCGCATCGCGGCCACGCTCGGCGCCGACGGCGCGCTGCGCTTCCGTCATCCCGCCAGTGAATACTTCGACCGCATGCCGGAGCGCGTCGAGTGGGTCGTCGGCGCGCAGGGCCGCGACGGCCGCTGGCGCGCGCTGCAGCTTTCACTGCCGGCCGAAGACGCTCGCATTCCTTGATCCACCCACCGTCACCCAGGAGTCGCCCATGAAATCCCTGCTCGCCGCCGCCCTTGGTACCGCCATCGCCGTCACCGGCACCGTCGCCCACGCCGCCGCCACGGTCGGCCAGCCGGCGCCCGCGTTCACCCTGACCGACACCCAGGGCACTTCGCATTCGCTGGCCGACTTCGCCGGCAAGACCGTCGTGCTCGAGTGGTTCAACCACGAATGCCCGTTCGTCAAGAAGCACTACGGTGCCGGCAACATGCAGAAGCAGCAGAACGCCGCGACCGGCAAGGGGGTCGTGTGGCTCGTCGTCAATTCCTCCGCGCCGGGCAAGCAGGGCCACGTCAACGCCGAGCAGGCCAATGCCGTGCTGGGCGAGTGGAAGGCGACGCCGACCGCCTTCCTGCTCGACCACGACGGCACGGTGGGCAAGGCCTACGGCGCCAAGACCACGCCGCACATGTTCGTCATCGATGGCGCCGGGGTGCTGCGCTACAACGGCGCCATCGATTCGAACCCGAGCGCCGATCCGGCCGACATTCCCGGCGCCACGCAGTTCGTCGACGCCGCACTCGGCGACCTCGCGGCGAATCGCGCCGTCGCACGCGGCACGACGCAGCCCTATGGCTGTTCGGTGAAGTACTGACCGCGCGGAGCGTTCGCATCGCTCAGCCGAGGCCGAGCACGCTCGGCAGGAAGGCCGCCCCCGCGCGATGCGGGCGCGGCCTTTCGCGTTCGGCGGCCAGTGCCGCCCGGCCGAGTGCGGCGAGGAAGGGGCGTGACACCGTGTCGTACTCGTAGCGGTCGTCGTTGAGCACGCCGTCCGCGTTGGCGTAGATGTTGGCGCTGAGCAGCACTTCGCACTGCCCGTCGGCGTCGGTCAGCAGCGCGGTTTCGCCCTGGTGGCCGAAGGCCTCGCCGGTCTTGCCGAAGCTGCGGAAGCCGCGCGGCGCGGCGTCGCGGTCACCGACGACGAAGAACTTCGCGTAGCCGTCGCCGAAGGCCGCGGGCGCATGCGTGCCGGTGGCCAGCAGCGGTGATTCGCGCGGGAACAGCCCGGTGATGCGCAGCAGTGACAGCCGCGTGGTGGCGCTCAGGGCCCAGCGCTGCGAGCGACGCGTGGCTTCAGGGAACGCGAGCCGCAGCAGCATCGCGTGCGCGTCGTCCAGCGGCAGGAAGTTCGCGGTGCTGAAATCGCGCGGCCCGCGCGACACGCGGCCGCGCTCGTCCCGCCAGTCGGCCGCCTTCATGGCGCGCCCGAACGGGAACGCGCGCGCTTCCGCGCGACGCGCCGGGGCGTTCCAGCGCGACACCCAGGCCAGTTCGCCGTCGGCGCCGATCTCCGGCGCCTCGATGCGCGACGCCACCGTCTGCCGGTTCAAGCGCGCGTCCGGGGAGCCGAGCCGCGAGATCAGCCGAACGTCGTCGAAGCCGATCTCCGCCAGCCGCGCCTGCATCCGGTCGGGGCCCAGCACGTCGTACAGCCGGTTGAACGGAATGTTCTCGCTGACGACGAGCAGGCGCCACAGCGTCTGCCACACGGTTTCCGCCAGCGGCTCGGCGTCGTCCCAAGGGCCGCTGCGCGGCGGCGACGCCAGCACCGTGCGCGCGTTGAAGCCGAGGTTCGCTGCTTCCAATACCTCGGCGATCAGGAGCGCGATCGGCAGCTTGACGACGCTCGCCGCGGGGAACCAGCGCTCGCGCTGCACGCCGAAGCCCGCCGTCGCGAAGCGCGCGCCACCGTCGGCCTCGCGCTCGATGCGCGTCAGGGCGATCTGCACCTCGCGCCGCGGGTCGCGCAGCACCTCGCGCTGGGCCGCCGGCAGGTGCGCGAACACCGCATCGAACAGCGCCTGCGCTTCCCCACCCTGCAAGCGACGATGCCGGCGCGCCGACGCCGGAGCGGCCGCCGGTGCCGCGGCTTGCGCGAATGACGACGGCGCCGCGCCGAGCAGGCCCAGCGCGGTCATCGCCTTGAGCAGTGCGCGACGATCCATCGCGCTCAGTCGAGCTTGACGTTCAGCGCCAGTACGCCGGCCACCAGCATCGAAAAGCCACCCATCACCAGCGCGTAAACGGGTTCGCCATCGAAGAACGTGCTGAGCACGAAGCCGAGGATGCTCGCTGCCACGAGCTGCGGAATCACGATGAAGAAATTGAAGATGCCCATGTAGACGCCCATTTTCTCGGCTGGCAGGCAGTCGGCCAGCAGCGCGTAGGGCAACGACAGGATCGAGGCCCACGCGAAGCCCACGCCGGCCATGCTCAGCAGCAGCCACTGCGGGTCATCGATCAGGAAGAACGAAATGAGGCCCATGCCACCGAGCGACAGATTGATGAGATGCGAGAGCCGCGCGCCGTAGCGCCTCACCATCACCGGGATCAGGATCGCCGCGAGCACCGAGAAACCGTTGTAGGCCGCAAACAGGATGCCAACCCAATCCGCCCCATCGTTGTATCCGGGTGCGTTCGAGTCGGCGGCGCCGAAGTGCACCGAGGTCACCGTGCCCGTGGTGTAGATCCACATCGCGAACAGCGCGAACCACGAGAAGAACTGCACGACCGCGAGCTGCCGCATGCGGCCGGGCATGGTGTAGAGGTCGCGCAGGATGTCGCCGAACATGCCGCCAGCGACGCCGCTGCCCATCGTCCACAGCGCGACGCCGTACAGGGTGATGCCGACGGCGAGCAGGTACAGGTCGCGGGCAAGGCCGAAATTCCAGATGCCAGCGACCGCGAGTGCGCCAATGACCAGCAGCAGCCGGCCCTGGTTGCGCGCGCGCGAACCGTTGATCGCCTTGTGCTCCGGCGCGCGTCCGGCGTCGAATGCCCGAAGCTGCTCGGGCGGATACTCGCGAGTGCTCACCACGGTCCAGCCCACCGCGAGGAACAGCACGGCCGCGCCGGCGTAGAACGCGTACTTCACGTTGTCGGGCACCACGCCCGGCGCTGCGGTGTTGTCGACGCCGGCTTGCGCGAGCAGCCACGGCAGCGCGCTGGCGACCACCGCGCCAAGGCCGATGAAGAAGCTCTGCATCGCATAGCCGGTGGCGCGCTGGCGGGAAGGCAGCTGGTCGCCGACGAAAGCGCGGAAGGGCTCCATCGAAATGTTGATCGAGGCGTCGAGCACCCAGAGCAGGCCCGCGGCGATCCACAGGCTGGGCGAATTCGGCATCGCGATCAGCGCGAGGCTGGCGAGCACCGCGCCGACGAGGAAGTACGGACGGCGGCGGCCGAGGCCCGTCCATGTGCGATCACTGAGGTAGCCGACGATCGGCTGCACGATCAGCCCGGTCAGCGGTGCGGCGATCCACAGCATCGGGATCTGGTCCATCTCCGCGCCGAGCGTCTGGAAGATGCGGCTGACGTTGGCGTTCTGCAAAGCGAATCCGAACTGGATGCCAAGGAAGCCGAAGCACATGTTCCAGATCTGCCAGAACGACAGCGCGGGGCGGTCGGCCGCGTTGGACATCGGTACGGATGAAGCGGGGGCGCTGGCGGCCATCGGACGACACTCCGGAGACGTGTGCAGAGAATGCGCGAAAAAAAGCCCCCGGCGGTGCAAGACCGGCCGGGGGCGCAGAGCCTGTAGGGCTTAGAACTTGTAGCTGATGCCGAGCAGGGCGTTGTTGCCGTAGTCCTCGTACTGGCCAGGACGTAGCGGGCCGCCGAAGCTCGTGGTGAATGGCTCGTCGGTCAGGTTCGCGATCTGGAACAGGAAGCCGAGGTTCTCCAGCGGGCCCTCTTGCACCGTGTAGCTGATCTGCAGGTCGACGATCTCTTCCTTGCCGATGGTCGGGAAGACTGGCTCAAGGAACACGTTGATGCCCTCGCCGACGTAGGCCGAACGCGTGCGGCGGGTGGCGCGGACGCCCCAGCCGAAACGCTCCCAGTACAGCGTGAGGTTCGACGTGTAGCGCGAAAGGCCCGGGATCTGCGAAAGGCCGAGCAGCGCCGGATCGATGCTGGTGCGCGTGTCGGTGTAGCTCGCCTGCGCGCCGAAGCCCTCGAGCGGCGCCCAGAACATGTCGAACGGCACCGACGCCGCCAGTTCCCAACCCGCCATCAGGCCGCCCTCGGCATTGACCGGGCGGGTGTAGATGCCGATGTTCGACGCCGGCAGGGTGGTGACATCGCTGGGAATCGGCAGTCCGGTGAAGTCGTACGGCACCGGCTGGCGTGCGATGTAGTTCTTCAGGTCCTTGAAGAAGAACGCGGCCGAAACGTACGCCTTGCCGCCGAAGTACTTCTCGTAGCTGATGTCGAAAGCATTGGCGATCCACGGACGCAGCGTCGGGTTGCCGCCGCCCGCCTCCCAGCGCGGGCCACCGGGCGCCGTGCGGTTGACGCCGTAGCCGAAGCCGGCCGACAGGTCGTCCATGCGCGGGCGCGCCGCTTGGCGGGCGAGGCCGGTGCGGATCAGCTGCTCGTAGGGCAGCTCGAAGATGATGTTCAGGCTCGGCAGCACCTCGGTGTACGTTTCGTTGACGCTGAACGGATCGCCGGTGTTGTTGCCGGAATACGTGATGCGACCGAAGCCGGTCTGGTCCGCGCGGATCGCCTGCACGCCGATGTTGCCGCGCACCGGCACGCTGCCGAGATCGCCGCTCAGGTTGGCCTGCACGTACAGCGTGGTCAGGTCTTCCTCGACGCCGAAGCTCTTGCGCGCGCCGCCGAAGTCACCGTCGCGGCTCAAGCGGTCGTAATTGACGCTGTCCGGGTTGAAGGTGGGCAGGAACGGGATGCCGAAGAAGCCGAAACCGAAGCTGCCGCCTGTGACCGGGTACGGCGCCGACTGGTTGCTGAGCGAGCACGAGTTGATGCAGAGGCGGTCTTCGGTGGCGAAGCGCTCCTTCTCGCGGGTGGTGTAGTTCAGGCCGAACTCGAGGCTGCTGATCCAACCCGACTCGAACGAACGCTCAAGCTCGAGGCGCGCCTGGCTGAGCTTGTCGTCGGTGGTGAAGGGCTTGTCGAAGCCGTCACCACCCCAGCCGCCGATGTCGCGCAGTCGCAGGATCGACGGGTCGTTGAAGTCGAGCCCGTAGTTCATGTCGTACCAGCCGTTGGGATTCAGCGTGATGTCCAACGTGGTGCTGGTGCCCGGGGCGAAGCCGGCGTTGCTTTCGAAGTTGCGGCCGTCGCGCTCGGCGGTGGAGCGGCTGAGATCGGCGGTGAGCTTCCAATCCTCGCTGATCGTCCACTCGTGGTTCCAACCGGCGGAGAACAGCACGTCTTCCGTGGCGGAAACGTCGGTGCGGAACACCGGCGTCGCACCAACGCGGCTCTGCGCACCGGTGGCGGGATTGAAGCTGACGAGAGTGCCGCCGAGGTAATCACCGCGGCCGAGGCCGATCTCGATGCCGCGCTGCTGGGTCGTGACGTCGAACTGCGAGTAATACAGGTCGAAGGCGCCGCGATGGGCATCGTTCGGCCGGTACTCGAGCGCAGCGTTGAAACCCTCGCGGACCGAATCGGAGAGGCGGCTCTGGATGGTCGAACCACCGAGCAGGCCGTCACCGTCATAGCCCCACGCGCGCCAGCCGTTCGACTGGCCCGGCGAGTTCTGGTACGCGTAGCCGAGCACGAGGCCCAGGGTGCGCGCGTCGTTCTGGTCGACGTAGCTGAGGCTGCCGCGCTCGCCGGTGATCTTCGAATCCTCGAGGCGGTTCTGGTCGGCGCGCAGGTTGAACGCGACGACACGCTCGGAGAAATCGAGCGGGCGGATCGTCTGCAGGTCGATCGTGCCGGTGAGGCCCTGCCCAACCATGTTGGCGCTCGGCGTCTTGGCGACGACGACCTGCTTCAGCAGTTCCGACGGGTACTGGTCGAACTCGACGCCGCGGTTCACGCCCATGCTGACCTGCTCACGGCCGTTCAGCGTGGTGGTGTGGAAGTCGCCCGACAGGCCGCGGATGTTGATGTCGGTGGCGCGGCCACGCACGCGCTGCGCGGTGACGCCCGGCAGGCGAGCCAGCGAATCGGCGATCGACATGTCCGGAAGCTTGCCGATGTCTTCGGCGGAGACCGCCTCGACGATGCTCGACGCATCGCGTTTGGTGTCGATGGCGTTTTCGATACCGGCCACGATGCCCGAGCGGACTTCCACCGCATCGAGTTCCTGGACGTCGGCCTCGTCGGCCGCCTCGTCTTCTTCCGCGGCCGCTGCTTGGGCCTGCGCTTGGGCATTCGCCGCCATGGCCATGATGGCCGAGGCGAGCGCCACGCTCAGCATGTCGCGCTTGAGATTCAACATTCCCCTCTCCTGACACTCGGGCTGGATCTGACGCCTTGCGGCGCGGTCGATCGTGGCTGTGCACAGGCGCGCACGTCACGGTTTGTTCATGTTAGTGCTGCAGCTCAAAACGGGTGCTTGGCTGCATACGTATTCATGAGCCTTTAACGAATGAAACGCAAGGAACAATGATTCTTCACGCGCGGAAGGGGGCGGCAATGACGTTCATATCGAGGCGTCGCGGGTGGGCGCGGCGGCGGGCGGCGGCGGTGCTTGGCCTGCTCACGCTGGGTACGCTCGGCCCGGCGATGGCGAAGACGCCGGCGGTCGCGGCACCCACCGACTGGCGCGACCAGGTCCTCTACTTCGCGATGATCGACCGCTTCGACGACGGCGACCCGTCGAACAACGACCAGGGCGCGGACGTGTACGACCCGGCCGACCCGGCCAAGTACAGCGGCGGCGATCTGGCCGGCCTGACGCGGCGGCTCGACTACATCCGCGGGCTCGGCGCCACCGGCCTGTGGATCACGCCGCCGGTGGCCAACCAGTGGTGGGACGGCGAGGCACGCTTCTCCGGCTACCACGGCTACTGGGCGCGCGACTTCAAGGCCGTCGATGAGCACTACGGCACGCTGGCCGACTACAAGGCGCTGGCCGACGGCCTGCACGCGCGCGGCATGACGCTGGTGCAGGACATCGTGGTGAACCACATGGGCAACTTCTATGCCCATGACGACTGGCGCGCCGACGACCCGGCGCACTCCTGGCGGCCGACGCGCGACAGCCGGCCGGTGGCGAAGCCCGACGCCGCGCCGTTCTCGCAGAACGACCCGCGCGATCCGGCGCAGCGCGCGCTCGGCGTCTACCACTGGACGCCGCCGATCCGCGACTACACCAACGAGCGCGAGGAGCGCACCTTCGAGCTCGCCGGCCTCGACGACCTGCGCACGACGAATCCGACCGTGCGCCGCGCGCTGCGCGACGCCTACGGCTACTGGATCCGCGAAGTCGGCGTCGACGCCTTCCGCGTCGATACGGCGTTCTACGTCGAACCGGAGTTCTTCGTGGATTTCGTCAGCGCGACCGACGCCGAGGCGCCGGGCGTGGCCCACGTGGCGCGCGACGCCGGCAAACCCCGCTTCCATCTGTTCGGCGAGGGCTGGGGCCTCGACAAGGCCTACGACGACGCGCAGATGCGAAAGATCGACGCCTACCAGCGGCTCGACGGCGGCCTCCCGGCGATGATCCAGTTCCCGCTGTACGGCGGTTTTGGCGACGTGTTCGCGCGCGGCCACGCGACCGCGGAGCTGGGCTGGCGCATCGAGCGCACACTGCAGGTGCACGCCGACCCTTGGCGGATGCCGACCTTCGTCGACAACCACGACGTCGACCGCTTCCTCGCCGGCGGCGACGAGGCGGGCCTGAAGCAGGCGCTGCTGGCGACGCTCACGCTGCCCGGTATTCCGGTCGTCTACTACGGCACCGAGCAGGGCTTCCGCGGCCAGCGTGATGCGATGTTCGCGAGCGGCTTCGGCAGCGGCGGTCGCGACCATTTCGACACCGCGTCGCCGATGTATCGCGCCGTCGCCGACATGGTCGCGCTGCGGCGCGCGAACCCGGCGCTGTCGCGCGGCAGACCGCAGGTGCTCGCGGCCGACTCGGCCGGACCCGGCGCGATCGCATGGGCCATGCAGGGCGATGCCGAAGCGGGAACGACCGACGGCGAGCGTCTGCTCGTCGCGCTGAATACGGCGACGCACCCGGAACTGCTCGATATCGAGGGCCTCCCCGCCGGGGCACGGCTGCGGCCGCGGTTCTCGCTGGTCGACGGCAAGGCCATTCACTTCGCCGACGCGAACGGCCGCCTGCTCGTCCGGATGTCGGCGCGCGCCGGCGGCGTCTGGGCGCTCGAGACCCCGGAAGCGCCGGTGGCGCCGGTGGTCCTCGCCGGCACGGCCCCGGCCCTGGACCCGATCCCCGCCGTGGTGGGCGGCGACGTCGCCGTCAGCGGGCGTCTCTCGCCGGGGCAGCGCGGCGGCCTCGTGCTCGACGGCGACCTGCAGCGCACGGTGAGCGTGCAGGCCGACGCCGAAGGCCGCTTTTCGACGACCGTGCGCACCGACGACTTCATCGACCCGAGCGCCACGCATCGCCTGGTCGTCGTCGCGGACAACGGGCGCACTTCGGCACCCGCGCTGTTTCGCGTCGAGCGCGAGTGGACGCCGGTGCTCGCGGCCAACGATGCCGTCGGCGACGACCGCGGCCCGGACGGGCGTTACCGCTATCCCACCGACGCGAGCTGGGGCGGCAGCACCGGACTCGATCTGCGCCGCGCAGCGCTGGCCACCAGCGGCGGCGCGCTGGCGATCGAGCTCGAGTTCGGCGAGCTGCTGCACGGCTGGAACGCGCCGAACGGCTTCGACCATTTGGCACTCGCGGTGTTCATCGAACTGCCCGGCGAAGCCGGCGGCACCGCCGCGATGCCGATGCAGAACGCCTCGCTGCCGGACGGCATGCGCTGGCATCGGCGCCTGCGCGTCGGCGGCTGGAACAGTGCGCTGTTCGCCAGCGACGGCGCCTCGGCAACGAATGAAGGCCGGTCAGTGACCCCCGGCGCGCGCCTGCGGGTTGATCGCGAGCGGCGCATGATCCGCCTCGAGCTGCCGGCGTCGGCACTGGGGGCGCGCGATGCGCTGTCCGGCCTGCGCGTGCACGTCACGACCTGGGACTACGACGGCAGCTGGCGTCGCCTCGAACCGGAGGGCAGCGGCCACACCTTCGCCGGCGGCGACGGCGCCAAAGGCGACGCGCTGTGGATGGACGCGATGACGGTGACGCTGCCCTGAGGCTTCAGCGCGCCCGACGCCGACAGGTGAAGAAGCCGTTGATCGTCAGTCGGCCGGTGGACGGGTCGTCGCTGAGCCGCTCGGGGTGCGCGATGTCGCCGCTGTGGAACACCGTGCCCGAGTAGACGATCAGCCGGTTGTATGCGGCCGGGACGCTGGCGACCTTCTCGAACCAGTCGTTGGATTCGACGAGATAGCCGCGCGCGACGCCGTGCTTCGCGCCGAACTCCGCCGGCGGCAGCCGCGCGCTGTCATCGATCATCGGCAGAAGCTCGGCCGCCGGGCGCTTCGGGCGATAGAAGGCCGTGCCGCCCAGCGACGGGTCGTCGAACAGGTACAGCACCGACGCGGCCACGGACTGATCCGGCGCCGTGGCGAGCTGGTCGACGTGCGGCTGCCACTGCCAGGGCATCAGCTGCTCGGGCGCGCGCGTCACCATCGACAGCCGCGCGTAGAAGCGCTCGGTGCGGCGGCCGTCGAAACGCGCGCGGAAGCGCTCGTCGAAATACGCGCCCAAGCCCGCGGAAACCGGCTCCGGAAGGCGCAGCTCCGGCCCCGGAAAGGCGTTGTGCGGGGAATCGCGGAAGGCGTCGCGGGCACCGACGGCGAACGCACGCCATTCGTCAGGGTTCTGCAGCGCGCCGTCGACCACGTGGCACAGCGGCTGGCCGTCGACGGCCAGCACGCGCACCTCGGCCTGCGGCGAGAAGCGCAGCGCCGGCCAGCGCGCGTTCCGCGGGTCCGTCGGCGCCGCGGCTTCGGCCACGGTCACGCTGCCATCGGCGCCGCGCAGTGCCGCGCGATGAACTCCTCGTGGGTCGGCATCGCACGCACGCAGTTGGCGATGACGCCGCGCACCGTCTCGACGTGGCGCACCGCTTCCTCGGCCGGGATGCCGTCGACCAGCGCGTGGTAGCCCTGCGGCGACCAGCGCTGCCCGATCAGCACCTGGATCCACGAGGGCTCGGCGAACAGCTCGTCGTTCAGGCGGAACACGCGGCCGTTCGCCTTGAAGAGCTCCATCTTTCGCTTCAGCGAATCGGGGATCTCCATCGTGCGCACGTGGTTCCAGAACGGCGTGTCGGTGCGCTCGGTGGCGTGGTAGTGCGCGATCAGGAAATCGCGGATCTGGATGAACTCGTCGGCCGAGTGCTGGTTGAATTCGGCGATGTCGGTGGCGTCGAAGCCCGCATGCGGGAAGAACGCCGACAGCCGCGCGATGGCTGACTGGATCAGATGGATCGACGTCGACTCCAGCGGCTCCATGAAGCCGCTCGCCAGCCCGATCGCGACGACGTTCTTGTCCCAGAACTTCTTCCGCATGCCGGTGGTGAAGCGCAGGATCTTCGGGTCCATCAGCGGCTTGCCTTCGAGCCGCGTCAGCAGCTTGGCGCAGGCCTCGTCCTCGCTGATGTGCGCGTTCGAGAACACGTAGCCGTTGCCAACGCGGTGCTGCAGCGGGATGCGCCACTGCCAGCCGGCCTCCTGCGCCGTCGAACGCGTGTACGGCGTCAGAGGGCCATTGGTTTCGCACTGCAGCGCCGCGGCGCGATTCGCCGGCAGCCAGTGCGTCCAGTCCTCGTAGCCGGCGTGGAGCGTCTGCTCGATCAGCAGACCTCGGAAGCCGGTGCAGTCGACGAACAGCTGGCCGTCGACGCGCGCGCCGCTCTCCAGCTCGATCGCGCTGATGAAGCCGTCGTCGGGGCGCTGGTGCACGGCCTTGACCTTGCCCTCGATGCGCTTGACGCCGCGCTGCTCGGAGTAGGCGCGCAGGTACCTCGCGTAGAGGCCGGCGTCGAAGTGGTAGGCGTAACCAAGGTCGGCCAGCGGCGAATTCGGCCGGTCTTTCAGCGCCGGCATGAACTTGTTGGCGCGGCTCGCCGCCGTGCAGATGGAGTACTCGTCCATGTGCCCGGCCTTGCCGAGCTGGCGCGCCTTCAGCCAGTAGTGGTGGAACGACACCGTGCCGAGGTCCTGGCCGATCTTGCCGAAGCCGTGCACGTAGCTGTCGCCGACCTGGCCCCAGTTGACGAACTCGATGCCGAGCTTGAACGAGCCCTTGGTGTTGCGGATGAAGTCGGCTTCGTCAAGCTCGAGCGCCTGGTTGAACAGCTTGATCATCGGGATCGTCGCTTCGCCGACGCCGACGGTGCCGATTTCCTCGCTTTCAACGAGGGTGATCGAATACGTCGGGCCCAGCACTTTCGCGAGCGCCGAGGCGGTCATCCAGCCCGAGGTGCCGCCGCCGACGATGACGATGTTCTTGACGCGGGTGTCGCTCATGGTCGCGCAGGTCCTGTCCGAGCACGGCGGCGCCCCGCGCCGCTCCGTGAGACCCTAACTTTTACCGAGCCCGTCGCTGGTGTCCACGTGAAGACCTGCCCCGCCCTGCTCCTCCTGCTGCTCGCTGCCGGTTCCGGCAGCGCGCAGGCCGCCGAACCGCCCCTGCCCACCGTCGCCGCCGGCCGCATCGAGCGCCTCGCCCTGCCCGCCGACGGCCCGGTGGCCGCGCGCCCGGTCGACGTCTGGCTGCCGCCCGGCTACCCGGACGCCGCGCCCTACGCGGTGGCCGTGATGTTCGACGGGCAGATGCAGTTCGACGCCGGCACCACCTGGAACCGGCAGGAATGGCGCGCGGACGAGACCGCCAGCGCGCTGCAGGCCGCCGGGAAAACGCGGCCCTTCATCATCGTTGGCGTGTGGAACCCCGGCGCGGCGCGGCACGCGGAGTATTTTCCGCAGCGGCCGTTCGAGGCGCTGCCCTCGGCAACGCGTGACGCACTGCGCTTCGAAGCGAAGCGCGGCGAGGCGCCGCTGTTCAGCACCGATGTCTACAGCGACGCCTTCCTGCGCTGGATCGACGCCACGCTGCTGCCCGAGGTCGAATCGCGCTACGCGGTGTCGCGCTCGGCCGACGACCGCGTGCTGATCGGCGCCAGCATGGGCGGGCTGATTTCGACGTACGGCGTGCTGGAGCGCCCCGAGGCATTCGGCGGCTTCGGCGCGCTGTCGACGCACTGGCCGGGGATCTTTCCCGGCACGGAAAATCCGGTGCCGCCGGCGTTCTTCGCCTACCTGCGCGAGCGGCTGCCCGCACAGGGCAGGCATCGGCTGTACTTCGACCACGGCGACGCCACGCTGGACGCGTTCTATCCGCCGCTGCAGGCCGAGGTCGATCGCATCGCGGTGGCGAAGGGCTGGACGTTTCCGGCCTATCGCAGCCTCGCGTTTCCTGGCGCCGACCATTCCGAAAACGCGTGGGCGGCGCGTCTGGACGGCGTGTTCGCCTTCCTGCTGCCGCCGCGCGCCCGCTGACCGGCGCGAATCCGGCACGGCCACCGCGACACGTTCGAGCGGCCGGCATCACGCGACGTCACACGCTCAGCAGGCCGGCAACGCAGCTCCGGTGGCGTCCTCGAAGCGGCGCTCGCGCGGTGACGCCGCCGCTTCGCCGTCAATCGTTTCCAGCGCCACGCAGGCTTTTCCGCGAGAGGTGCGCAGCGTCGCGCGCTGGCGCAGGAAAGCGCCGTCGCGATAGCGCATCGATTCGCCGTCGTCGTCGTACAGCGTGCCGGTGGCGCGGCCTTCGGCATCCGGGAACGCGCGGAGAATGATCGGCTGCGCGGCCATCTCGCCGGTGTGCTGCACCACGGGCTGCGTCGCGATGACGGAACCGGCGCGCACGAAGATCGGGAGGCGATGCAGCGGCGCGTCGACCTTGTGCGTCTTACCGCCGTCGAAGCGCGCGCCGGTGTGGAAGTCGATCCACTCGCCGCTCGGGAAGTACACGTCGCGCGATGTGGCCGCTTCCACCAGCACCGGCGCGATGAGCAGGTCGGTGCCGACGAGGAACTGGTCGCCGCGGCCGTGGGTCTGCGGGTCCTCAGGGTACTCGAGCATCAGCGGGCGCATCACCGGCAGGCCGCTGCGGCTGGCCTCTTCGACAACGGTGTAAATCTGCGGCAGCAGCCTGTAGCGCAGCTCGACGATCGCCTTGTTGATGGCGGTGTACGGCGGGCCGAAGCTCCACGGCTCCTGATCCGGCGTGGCCTGCTCGGTGTGGCCGCGGAAGAACGGCGAGAACGCCGCCGCCTGCAGCCAGCGCGTGAACAGCTCGCCCGACGGGTACCCCGAGAAGCCGCCGACGTCGGCGCCGATGAAGGGAAAGCCCGACAGCCCGAAGTTCAGCAGCATCGGCAGCGATTGCTGCAGCGAGGACCACTCGGCGCGATTGTCGCCGGTCCACACCCAGGCGTAGCGCTGGCCGCCGGCGAAGGTGGCGCGGGTCAGCACGAAGGGCCGCTCATTCGGCTTCAGCGCGGTCAGGCCCTCGAAGGTCGAGCGCGTCATCTGCATGCCGTAAATGTTGTGCCCCTCGGCGTGGTCGGTGGGCTGGCCCTCGTGGTCGTGGCGCGCGGCTAGGCCCATCGTGTTCTCGGGCTGATACCAGACCGAGGGCTCGTTCATGTCGTTCCAGATGCCGCCGATGCCGATGTCGGTAAACAGCTGGTACTGCTTCCCCCACCATTCGCGGGTGGCGGCGCGGGTGAAGTCGGGGAACACGCTGTTGCCGGGATTGTTCGGCGCGTTGATCGGCCACACCGGGCCTTCGTACAGCGTGCCGTCGGGGTTGGTGACGAAATGCCCGCCAGCGACGCCCTCGTCGAAGATGCGGTAGCCCGGCTCCTTGGTCGGGTGCGGATCGACGATGACGACCGTGCGGAAGCCCTGCGCGCGCAGGTCGCTGACCATCTTCGCCGGATCAGGAAAGCGCTCCGCGCTCCACGTGAAGGGCTTGAACTCGTCCTGGTAGTCGATGTCGAGCCACAGCGTGTCGGCGGGCACTTTCTCCTGCCGGAACGTGTCGGCGAGTCGGCGCACGCGCGCTTCCGGGTAGTAGCTCCAGCGGCTCTGGTGGTAGCCCAGCGCCCAGCGCGGCGGCAGCGGTGCGCGCCCGGTGAGCTGCGCGTAGCGGCGCACCACGTCGCGCGGGTGCGAGCCCGCGATCACCGTGTAGTCGAGCTCGCCGCCGTCGGCGCCGAAGCTCAAGAGGCCGCGACGCTCGCGGCCGACGTCGAACGTGCTGCGGTGCGTGTTGTCGAGGAAGACGCCGTGCGCGCGGCCCTCGCGCAGCACGAGGTAGAACGGCACGGACACGTAGATCGGGTCGGTGGAATTGTCGTAGCCGTAGGTGTCGCTGTTCCACATCACGTAGTGGTAGCCGCCCAGCGCCCAGCCGCGCTTGTTGAAGGCGCCGTTCTTCTCGCCGAAGCCGTAGACGGTGTCCTTGTCGCGGAGCTCGGTCCACGCGCGGACGGCCCGGCCGTCGTGCGCCATGCCGCGACCGGGGTCATCGGCGTGGATGACCCGGCCTTCGGCGTCCTTGATGGTGAGGCGGAACGGCTCGGCGCCGATCTCGACGCGCAGCGCGCGGGTGGCAACGAGGCTGCCGGTCGCGTTCGATTCGAAGCGGAAATCCTGCGCGCCGAGGTCGCGATCGACGACCGCATCGCTGTGGTCGCGGCCGAAGGGCGTCGGCGAGAAGCGGACGCGGATGACCTCAGGCGCCAGCACGCTGATGGCGACGCGTTCGGTGCGGCCACTCGCGGCGGCGGCGCTGAAGGTCACCGTGTTGCCCTCGCGCTGCACCTGCGGTAGCGATTCGAGATGGCGCCACTGCGCGAATCCGAGAGACGGCAGCACGGCGAGCGCGGCGGCAAGCGGGATGCAGCGCAACGGCAGGATCATGGCGTTTCCTCAACGGACTTAAGTGGCGAGAGCAGCTGCTCGCGCGTGGGCTGCGGATGGCGGTCGAGGCCGCCAGATTCGATGAAGCGCTCGAGCACGTTGCGGCCCTGCAGCACCGCCCAGCCGCCGGGCGGCGGCGCGGGCTCGGCGGCGAGCGGCCACGGCGCGGGCGCTTCGGGGACGGCGACATCGAACGCGAGCGGTTTGTCATGCAGCGCGATGCGTGCGGGTCTTGCTGCCGCCGCATCGGCGGGAACGGCGAGCGCCGACGCGCTGGCCATCACAGCGACGAACTCCAGCGTCAGCGGCGTCTCGCGTGCGGCGAAGGTCCAGCGCTGACGGCCGTCGCGCTGCGTCACCGTGAAGCGAAGCGGTTCGCCGTCGCCCAGCGGCAGCACGGCGTCGATGTCGGTCCACGCGGCCGGCAGCGCGGGATGGATTTCGACGACGCCATCGAGCAAGTGCGGGCGCACGCCGAGGTAATCCTGCACCGTGTTGCGAACGAACTCCGCCGTGCTCCAGCTCTGCGCGTAGGTGCCCGACGGCCGCACGCGGCCTTCCGCATCCAGCGTTGCGTCCGCCAGTTCGGCAAGATGCCCGCGCGCGTCGTCCTCGAGGATCTGCCGCGCAAGCTCCGCCGTGACGCGATACGCCGTTTCCTGCTGGCCGAAGCGCGTCAACGCGGTGATCGCCGGGCCGGCGGTCCACTGCCAGACCGTGCCGTTGTGGTAGGCCGCGTCTTTGTGATGGTGCGCGTCGTTGACGTGCAGAGGATGGAAGCGCGCATCGTCGGCCGAGAGCGACAGCGGGCCGCGCGGCAGCATCAGCGCCGCGGCGGTGTCGCGCGTCACCGCTTCTTCGACCTCGCGCGGCAGGAACGGAAAGCGCGCCGGCATCGGCGGCACCGACACCGCCATCCACGCGTTCGGTCGCACGCTGGTATCGATGCGGCCGTCGGCCAACAGGCGATCCGCCAGCCGGCCGTCCGCCCAAAAGCGCGCCATCACTGCGTCGCGCGCGCGCTCGGCCATCGCGACGTAGCGCGCGGCTTCGTCGGCATCGCCATCGCGAGCGGCGAGGTTGGCGCCGATCACCAGTACTGCGTGCCACAGCGCCTGGATCTCGATCGCACGATCCCCGCGCGGCGACCACGCGCGACCCCCGCGGATGCGCGCGTCCATCCACGTGTCGGCCTCGGCGTGGCGCAGCAGGCCGTCATCGTCGAGATGCTGCGCGGCACCGGCGACGTAATCGCGGATCAGCGTGCGAAGCCGAGGCAGCGCGCTCGCGTCGCCGCTGGCCTGCGCGGTTTCCCACGCGGCGCGGATCAGCCAGGGCGTGCCGTCGACGGTGTTGTAGAGCGTGTCGGTGGCGGCGGCCACGCGGTTCGGCACGCGGCCCTGCTCCGCGCCTGTCGCGCGGTTCTGCAGGCGCGCGAAGTTGGCGATCACCGCCTGCGCGCGCGCGAACTCGCCGGTGGCAAGGTGCGTGCCCGGCAGCGCGATGAAGGTGTCGCGGCCCCAGTTGTCGCGGAACCACGGCAGGCCCGCCCACAGCCCGGGCCCGAACTCGTCGGTGCCGAACGTGGCGTTGCTGGCGACGGCCCAGCGGAAAGCCTCGTCGAAGCGCGCGTCGCCGGTTTGAAGGTACAGCGCGTCGTGGCCGCCCGCCGCGTCCGCCATCGCCGCGCGGGCGCTGAAATCATCGAGCGTCGTCTCCGCTTCCTCGGCCGTCCGCCCGAACGCGACATGCACCGCGAGCGCACCCACCGGCTCGATGGACTCGAACAGGCGAAGCCGAACCTCCGCCGGCGCGGCCACCGCTGCACGCATCGCCATCGGAACCTCGCGCTCGATCACCGGCACGCCGCCGCGCAGCGCCATCCGCCCTTCCGCATCCGGCCCGAGCATCAGCAGCAGGCTCGCGCGCTGGCCGTCGCCGGCCTGCACGCACAGCGAAACGATGCTCGCGCCTTTCCGCAGGCGCAGCGCCTCCAGGGCACCGCTGGCGTAGCGCACCTCATGGCCCCAGGGCCGCAGCGTGTCGCTGTCCGCCCCCGCGCGCGGCAGCAGCGCGCCGTCGACGACGCCGGCGAAGCCGCGCAGCAGCGAGAGATCGCCGGGCGCGTCGAAGGCATGCATTCGATAACCGCTGCCGCCGAGCCATGCATAGGCGCGCGCATCGAGATCGCCGCGATGCCGGTCGCTGGCGACGATGCGCTCGCCGGCGCCCTCGGGGCCACCGCGGCGCTGCAGCACCAGCAACGGCTCGTCACGATGATCGGCGCTTTCAACGCACGTAACATCCGCCGCCCACGCAGATCCGGGGGCGCTGGTAGCGGCGCACGCCAAGAGAAGCATCGTGATGGAACGCAACATGCCAAGTCCCGGAATCGCGTGGGCTTGAGCGTAGCGGCAGGAGTCGCGGACGACATCGCGCGCATACGTATGCATCGCGACACGACGACAGGCCGCGCTTGAGCGGCCTACGATGCAGGCCCGCCCGACGGATCGACGCGCATGCTGCTTCGCACCACCGCACTCGCCAGCCTGCTGATGGCCTCGACCGCGGCCGCCGCCTTGACGCCACTCGACACGCGAAGCGCGGCATGCGCCGTCCACGCCGGCACCACGGTGATCCACGCGTGGCCGGAGGCGCTGCCGACGCGACAGCGCGCCATCTGGCTCGACGGCCAGCGGCTGCGTTGGGCCGCACCGGCAGACGCGGCCTCCGTCGTCCTGCTTCAGGCTGCCGCCTCGTCGCTGCGCGTCGTGGCCGGAGAGGCGCCATCGCGCGACGCGATCCGCCATGGACTGGAACCCGTTCGGCTCCGCGACATCGACAAACGCTTCAGCCACGTGCGTGGCGCCACGTTCGCACTGGACGCCCCGCTGCCGCCTGCGGCGTGGCGCGACGCGCTGATCGTCGCGGCACTCGATGCGGATGGCCGCGTGCTTGACGCGACCGGCCTGCAGAAGGCCGGCGCGCTCGATGCGATCTTCGCGCCGCGGGCGAAGGACGCCGCTCTGGGCACGACGGTCAGTGACGGCGCTACGCGCTTTGCGCTGTGGGCGCCGACGGCGACGAAGGTGTCGTTGTGCCTGTTCGACGATGCCGCTTCGGATGACGACGCTCCAGCACCGCGGATCGACGCCTACCCGATGTCATCGGATGAGGCAAGCGGCGTCTGGACGCACACCGTCCCCGCCAACCTGCGCGGCGCGCGTTACGCCTTCCTCGTCGACGTGCTGGTGCCGGGCGTGGGCCTCGTGCGCAACCGCGTCACCGATCCGTATGCGCTGGGCTTGAACGCCGACTCGCGCGAATCTGTCGTGCTCGATCTTGACGACCCCGCCACCCAGCCCGAAGGCTGGCAAAGCGACCGCCGCCCCGACACCGTACAGGGCAACACGGACCTCGTCGTCTACGAGCTGCACGTGCGCGATTTCTCGCGCGACGACGCGAGCGTGCCGCCAGCGCATCGGGGCAAGTACACCGCGTTCACCCTCGCAAACACCGCCGGCATGGCGCACCTGAAGGCGCTCGCCGATGCCGGCCTCACCGACGTGCACCTGCTGCCTACCTACGACCTCGCTTCGGTGCCAGAGCGCGACTGCGCGACGCCTGCGCTGCCGCAGAATGACGGCCCCGCGGGGAGCGGCGTGCAGGCCGCCATCGGCGCGGTGCGCGAGCGCGACTGCTACAACTGGGGCTACGACCCCTGGCACTTCAACGCACCGGAAGGCAGCTACGCGACGAACCCGGACGATGCCGCCACGCGCGTCCGCGAGTTCCGCGCCATGGTGCAGGCGCTGCACAAGGCCGGACTGCGCGTCGGGCTCGACGTCGTCTACAACCACACGATGGCCAGCGGGCAGGACCGGCAGTCGGTGCTTGATCGCATCGTGCCGGGCTACTACCACCGCTTGAACGCCGAAGGCGCGGTCGAAACCTCGACCTGCTGCCCGAATACCGCGACCGAGGCCACGATGATGGCCAAGCTGATGATCGAGTCGGCGGTGATCTGGGCCCGCGATTACCGCATCGATTCGTTCCGCTTCGACCTGATGGGCCACCAGCCGAAGGCCGCGATGCTCGAACTGCAACGCGCCGTCGACGCCGCCACCGGCCGTCGCATCCACCTGCTCGGCGAAGGCTGGAACTTCGGTGAAGTGCAGAACGGCGCGAGATTCGCGCAGGCGGCGCAGGGCGTGCTGAACGGCACCGGCATCGCCACCTTCAGCGACCGCATGCGCGACGCCGCCCGCGGTGGGCGCGCCGGGGATCGCGGCGACGCATTGCACGCGCAGGGCTGGCTGTCGGGCCTGCACCACGCGCCGAATGCCGCGAATGCCGAACGCCCGCGCGCGGAGACCGAAAAGGAGCTCCGCGCCGCCGAGGCGCTGATCCGCGTCGGCTTGGCCGGCACGCTCATCGACTACGAAACCTTCGACGCCGACGGCGCGGTGAAGCCGCTGCGCGCGTTCCGCTACGGCGACGGGCCGGCCGGCTACGTGAGCCAGCCCGGCGAAGTGGTCAACTACACCGAGAACCACGACAACCTGACGCTGTTCGACAGCAACGCGCTGCGGCTTCCGCTCGACACCTCGCGGCACGAGCGTGCGCGCGTGCAGGTGCTCGGCAATGCGCTGGTCCTGCTGGCGCAAGGCGTCGCCTACCTGCACGCCGGGCAGGAAGTGCTGCGCAGCAAGTCGCTCGACCGCAACAGCTACAACTCGGGCGACGCGTTCAACTTCGTCGATTGGACGGGCCAGCGCAGCGCCTTCGGGCTGGGCCTGCCGCCGGCCTGGGACAACGAGGACAGCTGGCCGCAGATGCGGCCGGTGCTGCAGCGCGCCGCCGAACTCACGCCGCGCGCCGCGGACGCCGCCTTCGTCAATGCATGGACGAAAGCCCTGCTGCGCGTGCGCCGCGACAGCCCGCTGCTGCGCCTCGCCGATGCTGCCGACGTCAACGCCGCGCTGCGCTTCCTGCCGGTCGACGGCGAGCCCGGCGTGGTCGTCGCGCAACTCGACGGCGGCGCGCTGCCTGATTCGCATCCCGCGCACGGCAGCGGCGAACTCGTCTACGTGCTCAACACCGATCCCGCGCTGCGAACACTGTCCCTCGAAGCACTGCGCGGCGGCGCATGGCGGGCCCATCCAGCGCTCGAAACACTTGAGCCCACGGCCACCCTCGACGCCGCGGGAACGCTGTCGATGCCGGGTCGCGGCGTCGCGGTTTTCGTGCGCTGATCGACAGCCTTTCGAGCGATTCCCCATGAATACGTTTGCACCTGCGCCCCCGGCCCGGACGCGCCTCCTAAGCTCCCGCGGATGAATGCCACCTCTGCTCTCGCCCCGGCCCACGTGCCCGCCTCCGCCCTCGTCGCGGCCTTCCGTCGCGCGCTCGCCATGACCGCCGCCGACGGTCGCGAAGCGCCGGCCCTTCGCGCCGCACTGCGCGCCGCTGCCGAGGCTTGCCGCGGCCCGCTGGCCGAGCGCTGGGCCGCCACGCAGGCGAACGATGCGAAGCGCGGCAAGGACAGCCGCCGCGTGCACTACCTGTCAATGGAGTTCCTGATGGGCCGCGCGCTGCGCAACGCGCTGGCCGCGCTCGAACTCGAACCCGCGCTGCGCGATGAGCTCAGCCACCACGGCGTGTCGCTCGCCGACGTGCTCGAAGCCGAGCCGGACGCCGCGCTCGGCAACGGTGGCCTCGGTCGCCTCGCCGCGTGCTTCCTCGATTCCTTCGCCGAACTCGGCCTGCCGTCCTTCGGCTACGGCCTGCGCTACCGCTACGGCATGTTCGCGCAAGGGCTGCAGGACGGCGCGCAGGTCGAGCGCCCCGACGACTGGCAGCGCGACGGCACGCACTGGGACTTCGAGCGCAATGAGGTCGCGTTCGTCGTTGGCTTCGGCGGCCACGTCGAGGCGGAAGCCGGCGGCCGTCGTCGCTGGGTGCCCGCCGAGCGCGTGCGCGCCCGCGCCTTCGATTTCGTGGTGCCGGCGCACGCACACGGCCACGTCGCCACGCTGCGCCAGTGGGAGGCCAGCGCCGACGCGCCGATCGACTTCGCGGCCTTCTGCCGCGGCGACTACGCCACCGCCGGTGCCGCGCAGCTCGCCGCCGACACGCTGAACTGGGTGCTCTATCCCGACGACAGCACCGAGGCGGGCCGCACGCTGCGCCTGAAGCAGGAGGCGTTCCTCGTCTCCGCCTCGCTGCAGGACCTGATCGCGCGGCATCTCGCCGAAGGCCGCGCGCTCGCCGACCTCGGCCGCGCCAACGCCATCCATCTGAACGACACGCATCCGGCACTGGCGCCCGCCGAACTGATGCGGATTCTTGTCGATGAGCATGGCTTGGCGTGGGACGAGGCCTGGGCGATCACGCGCCAGGCGGTCGCTTACACCAACCACACGCTGATGCCGGAAGCGCTGGAGACCTGGCCGGTGGCGATGGTCGAGCGCCTGCTGCCGCGGCACCTCGAGATCATCTACCGCATCAACCACGAATTCCTGTCCGAGGTGCGAGCCAAGTCGCCGGGCGACGACGCGCTGGTGCAGCGCGTGTCGATCATCGACGAGCAGCACGGCCGCCGCGTGCGGATGGCCGCCCTCGCCGTGGTCGCCTCGCATCAGGTCAACGGGGTTGCCAAGCTGCATTCCGACCTGATGGTCGAAACGATCTTCGCCGACTACGCCACGCTCTACCCGGAGCGCTTCACCAACGTCACCAACGGCGTCACCCCTAGACGCTGGCTGCAGCAGTGCAACCCGGGCCTGTCGAACGTGCTGGACGACGCCATCGGCACCGGCTGGCGCCGCGACCTCTCGCAGCTCTCGCAACTTCGCGCGCAGGCCGACGACGCCGCTCTCGGCCAGCGCCTCGCCGCGGTCAAGCGCGCGAACAAGCAGAAGCTCGCCGAGCGCATCCGCGCCGAGCTCGGCGTGGCGGTCGACGTCGATTCGCTGTTCGACGTGCAGATCAAGCGCATCCACGAGTACAAGCGCCAGCTCTTGAACCTGCTGCACGTGGTCGCGCGCTACCAGGCCATGCTGGCGAACCCCGCCGGCCCGGACGGCCAAGGCTGGACCCCGCGCACCGTCATCATCGCCGGCAAGGCCGCGAGCGCCTACGTGGCCGCGAAGCAGATCGTGCGGCTCGCCACCGACATCGGCCGCGTCGTCAACAGCGACCCGCGCTTGAACGGCAAGCTCAAGCTGGTCTTCCTGCCGAACTACGGCGTGTCGCTGGCCGAGAGCATCATCCCCGCCGCCGATCTCTCCGAGCAGATCAGCACCGCCGGCACCGAGGCCAGCGGCACCGGCAACATGAAGTTCGCGATGAACGGCGCGCTGACCATCGGCACCTGGGACGGCGCCAACATCGAGATGGCGCAGCACATCGGCGAGAAGGACGTCTTCGTGTTCGGCCTGCGCGCCGACGCGGTGGCGAACCTCAAGTCGGTGGGCTACGAGCCGCGCTGGATCGCCGCACAGCAGCCGGCGCTGAAGGCCGTGCTCGACGCGATCGGCAGCGGCGCCTTCAGCCCCGGCGAACCGGCGCGCTACCGCGCCCTCGTCGAGGGCCTGCTGAACCGCGATTCCTACCTGCTGCTCGCCGACTTCGCCGACTACGTCGCCACGCAGGCGCGCGTCGACGCGCTGTACCGCGACTCGAAGGCGTGGAACGCGAGCGTCGTCCGCAACGTCGCCGGCATGGGCTTCTTCTCCGCCGACCGCACGGTCGCCGAGTACGCGGCCAAGGTCTGGGCGGTTCCGGCCACCGCGAAAACCGCTGCGCCGAACCGCACGACGAATGCTTGAACCCGGCGCCGTCGCGGCCCTGCTCGCGGCGCGTCATGCCGATCCCTTCGCCGTGCTCGGCCTGCACGCGGACGCGGAGGGCGCGCTGTGGCTGCGCGCCCTGCTGCCGGGGGCGGACAGCGTCGAGGTGATCGACGCCGCGACGGGCAAGGCCGTCGTGGCGCTGAAGCCTCGCGAGCTTGGCGTTTCGGCCGGCGAGACGGTGGCGACGGCACTCTTCGAGGCGAAGGTCCCGCGCCGCAAAACCCGCTTCGACTACCGCCTGCGCGTGCGCTGGGCGAACGGCGCGGAAGGCGACTACGCCGACGCCTACGCTTATCCGCCACAGATTTCCGAAGACGAACTGCGCGCCTTCCACGAAGGCCACCACAACCGCCCGCAGCGTTTCCTGGGCGCGCACGCGCTCACCGTCGACGGCGTGTCCGGCGTGCGCTTCGCGGTGTGGGCCCCGAACGCGCGCCGAGTCTCGGTGGTCGGCGACTTCAATGCTTGGGACGGCCGCCGCCATCCGATGCGCCTGCGCCACACCGCCGGCGTGTGGGAGCTGTTCGTGCCGCACGCCGCACCGGGCGATCACTACAAGTACGAGCTGGTCGACGCCAACGGCAGCCTGCTGCCGGCCAAGGCCGATCCGTATGCCTTCGCGTCCGAACTGCGGCCTGGCACCGCGAGCCGCGTGGCTGCGCCGCGCGTTGACACACCGCTGCCGGCCGACCGCGCCGCGCACAACCACCGCGCCGCGCCAATCAGCGCGTTCGAAGTGCATCTGGCCTCGTGGGGGCATCCCGATCTCGCGGCGGCCACGGCCGCACACCCGCACTGCGCCGAACACACGGCGCGCACCGGCTTTCCGCACTGGGATGCATTGAGTGCCGCACTGCCGGCCTACGCGGCGGCGCTCGGCTTCACCCACGTTGAGTTGCTGCCGATCACCGAGCATCCGTTCGACGGCAGCTGGGGCTACCAGACGCTCGGCCTGTTCGCGCCGACCGCGCGCTTCGGCGAGCCGGAGGGTTTCGGCCGCTTCGTCGATGCGTGCCACGCGGCGGGGCTGGGGGTGATCCTCGATTGGGTGCCCGCACACTTCCCGCGCGATGCGCACGGCCTCGGCCGCTTCGACGGCACGGCGCTCTACGAATACGCCGACCCGCGCGAAGGCGAGCACCGCGACTGGGGCACGCTGATCCCGAACTTCGGCCGCAATGAAGTCGTCAGCTTCCTCACCGGCAGCGCGCTGCACTGGCTCGAACACTGGGGCGTGGACGGCCTGCGCGTCGATGCCGTGGCCTCGATGCTCTACCGCGATTACTCGCGCGAGCACGGCCAGTGGATCCCAAACGCGCACGGCGGCCGCGAGAACCTCGAAGCGATCGCGCTGCTCAGGCACATCAACACCACCGTCGGCCGCGAGGCGCCGGGCGCCATCATGCTGGCCGAAGAGTCCACGAGCTTCCCCGGGGTATCGGCGCCGGTACACGCCGGGGGGCTCGGCTTCCACTTCAAATGGAACATGGGCTGGATGAACGACACGCTGCGCTACCTGCAGGAAGACGCGGTGCATCGGCGCTGGCACCACGACCTGATGAGCTTCGGGCTGGTGTACGCCTTCAGCGAGAACTTCATGCTGCCGCTGTCGCACGATGAAGTCGTGCACGGCAAAGGATCGATCCTCGGCCGCTGCCCCGGCGACGAGTGGCAGCGCTTCGCCAACCTGCGTGCCTACTACGGCTTCATGTGGGGGCATCCGGGCAAGAAGCTGCTGTTCATGGGCCAGGAATTCGCGCAGGGCACCGAGTGGCGCGATTCGGAAGCGCTGCCTTGGCATCTATTGGACTACGCGCACCATGCCGGCGTGCGCGATCTGGTGCGCGATCTGAATGCGCTGTATCGCGCGGCCCCGGCGCTGCACGCGCTGGACTGCGAGGGTGCCGGCTTCGAGTGGCTGGTGATGGACGACCGCGACCAGAGCGTGTTCGCGTGGGCGCGCCGCGACGGCCAAGGCGACATGGCGATCGTCGCCTGCAACTTCACGCCGGTCCCGCGCGAGGGCTACCGCCTGCCGCTGCCGAAGGGCGCGCCGAAGGCTTGGCGCGAAGCGCTGAACACCGACTCGCGCCACTACGGCGGCAGCGACGTCGGCAACGGCGGCGGCGTGCTGAAGTCGAAAGACGGTGGCCTCGTCCTGACCCTGCCGCCTCTCGCCACCGTGGTGCTGCGACCGGCATGAGCACGCTCGGTGCGCACGTCCGCGACGGCGGCGTCGACTTCGCCGTGGCCTCGCAGCGCGCGAAGAAGATCGAGCTGTGCCTGTTCGACGCGGGCGGCACGCGCGAGACGGAGCGCATCGCGCTTCAGCCCGGCGAGGACGGCGTCTTCCACGGCCGCGTCGACGGCGCCGGTGCGGGCCTCGTCTACGGCTACCGCGTGCACGGCCGCTATCAGCCGGAGTCCGGCTACCGCTTCAACCCGGCCAAGCTGCTGCTCGATCCGTACGCGCGCGCGCTGGTCGGGGAGTTCACGTGGCGGCCGGAGCACCAGGGCTGGGCCGCCAGCCATCCGCAGGGCCGCCAGCCCGACACCCGCGACAACGCCGCGTTCGCGCTGAAGGGCCGCGTGGTCGACGCACCCGCGCCACTGGTCGATGGCCTGACGCTGCGCGCTCCCTCGCAGCCGCGCCGCCCGCTGCGCGACAGCGTGCTTTACGAATTGAACGTGCGCGGCTTCACCATGCAGCTGCCGGGCGTGCCCGAAAAACTTCGCGGTACGTTTGAAGGCCTTGCCCATCCCGCATCGATCGCGCACCTGAAATCGCTCGGCGTCACCACGCTGTCGCTGATGCCGGTGATGGAGTGGATCGACGAAGGTCCGCTGGCCGCTCGGGCCTTGAGCAACTACTGGGGCTACAACACCATCGCGTTCTTCTGCCCGGCGCGACGGCTGTGCGCCGATCCGGCCGACGGCATCAACGAGTTCCGCCGCATGGTCGCCGCCTTGCAGCGCGAGGGCTTCGACGTGGTGCTCGACGTGGTGCTGAACCACACGGCGGAAGGCGACAAGCACGGCGCGACCATCAGCTTCCGCGGCCTCGACAACGCCAGTTGGTACCGCTTGGTCGGCGACGACCGCAGCCGCTACGAGAACATCAGCGGCTGCGGCAACACGCTGCGCATCATCCACCCGCGCACCACGCAGTTCGCGCTTGACGTGCTGCGCTACTGGGTGGAAACGATGGGCGTCGACGGCTTCCGCTTCGACCTCGGCGCCGCCCTCGGCCGCACGCGCCACGGCTTCGATCCGTCCGCGCCATTCTTCGTCGCGCTCCGCCAGGACCCGACGCTGTCGCAGGTGCATTGGATCGCTGAGCCCTGGGACGCCGGCTTCGAGGGCTACCAGCTCGGTCGCTTTCCGGGACGCTTCGCCGAGTGGAACGACCGCTTCCGCGACGCCGTGCGCGGCTACTGGCTCGGCGCGCACGCCACCGCCGACGGCCACCCGCGCGCACCGGTGCCGCGCAGCGAGTTCGCCAAGCGCTTCACCGCCTCGAGTGATCTCTTCCAGCACGGCCAGCGCCGTCCGCAGGCCAGCATCAACTTCGTCGCCGCGCACGACGGCCGCCCGCTCGCCGACGTTGTCAGCTACGCCTTCCGGCACAACGAGGCCAACGGCGAGCACAACCGCGACGGCCACGCGCACGAGGTCTGCGCGAACTTCGGCGCGGAAGGCGCCACCGACGACGCGGCCATTCTCGAACGCCGCCGCCGCGTGCGCCGCGCACTGCTCGCCACGACGCTGCTGTCGCAGGGCACGCCGATGCTGCTGGCCGGCGACGAGGTCGCGAATTCCCAGCAGGGCAACAACAACGCCTACTGCCAGGACAACGCCACCGGCTGGATCGACTGGTCCGGCCTCGGGAGCGACGACGACCTGCGCCGCCTGGTGGCGCAATTGATCGCGCTTCGCGCGAGCGAGGCCTATTTGCGCTGGCCCGCATGGTTCCTGCCCGATCCGGGCGACGAGGACCCCACGATCCGCTGGCTGCGGCCCGACGGCGGCGACATGCGCCTCGAGGACTGGCACGACGCGACCGACGCAGCGTTCGCCTGCCAGCTCCGCGCCGCGGGCGCATCCGCGCCGCGCGGCTGCATCGCCTTCAATCCGGGCGAGCGCGATCGCCCGTTCGAACTGCCGGACGGCCCGTGGGACGTGCTGCTGGAAACCTCCGGCACGTTCCCCTCCGGCGTCCTCGCCGCCACACTCGCGTCCCCCGCCGTGCTCGTCCCGGCACACAGCCTCATCGTCCTTCGTCGCCTCACCTCCGCTCCGGAGCCGCTCTGATGTTCAACCTCGACCAGCGCGCCGCCGGCGTGCTCCTGCACGTCACCTCGCTGCCCGGCCCGCACGGCATTGGCGATTTCGGCCCGGACGCCTTCCGTTTCGTCGACTGGCTGAAAGACGCCGGCCAGACGATCTGGCAGTGGCTGCCCGTCAATCCGATCGGCCCCGGCAACTCGCCGTACCAGAGCGTGTCCGCGTTCGCGGGCAGCCCGCTGATGATCGCCCTCGAAGGCCTCGTTGCGAACGGCTGGCTGTCGGCACCGACGCTGCCCGAAGGCGGCTTCGACGCGCGCAGGGTCGATTTCGGCACCGTCGTCGACTGGCGCAACGCGCAATTGCGCAGTGCTTACGCCGGCTATCTGGCGAAGAACGCGCCGGCCGAGCGCGCCGCCAAGGCCGAATGGGCGAAGCGCGAGGCCGACTGGCTCGACGACTACGTGCTGTTCATGGCGCTGGAAACCGCGCACGGCGGCATGCCGTGGTGGACCTGGGCGCCGGCGCTGCGCGACCGCGATCCGGCCGCGCTCGCCTTCGCGCGCGCCGAGCACGCCGCCGAGATCGGCTACTGGACCTGGGTGCAGTGGTGCTTCGACACGCAGGCCGCGGCGCTGAAGCGCTACGCGAACGAGCGCGGCATCGCGATCATGGGTGATCTGCCGATCTATATCGCGCACCACAGCGCCGACTGCTGGGCGCGCCCGGATCTGTATCAGCTCGACGCGAACGGCCAGCCCACCGCCGTCGCCGGCTGCCCGCCGGACGCGATGGCGCCGACCGGCCAGCGCTGGGGCAACCCGCTGTACCGCTGGGACCGCATGGCGAAGGAAAACTTCGCGTGGTGGAGCGAGCGCGTGCGCCGCGCGCTCGGCCTCGCCGACGTGTTCCGCATCGACCACTTCCGCGGCTTTGCCGGCTACTACGAGATCCCCGCGAGCTGCCCGACCGCCGAGGAGGGCGAGTGGATTCCCGGTCCCGGCAAAGCGCTGTTCGACGCGATCGAGAAGGCGCTGGGCCCGCTGCCGATCGTCGCGGAAGACCTCGGCCTGATCACGCCCGACGTCATCGAACTGCGCGACGGCTGTGGCTTCCCCGGCATGACGATTCTGCAGTTCGGTTTCGGCGCCGACGCCGCCGACCCGTTCCTGCCGCACAACTACCGCCGTACCACCGTCGCCTACACCGGCACGCACGACAACGACACCGTGCGCGGCTGGTGGAACAGCGCCGCACCGCGCGAGCGGCAGTTCGCCGGCAGCTACCTGCCGGCCTCCGACAGCGACGTGCACTGGGCCATGGTGCGCGCCTGCGCGAACTCGGTGGCGAACTTCGCGGTGTTCCCGCTGCAGGACGTGCTCGGCCTCGACGCGGCGCACCGCATGAACATCCCCGGCACCGTCGGCGACCACAACTGGACCTGGCGCTTCGAGTGGACGATGGTCGATGCGGACGCGCAGCGCGTGCTCGGGCTGATCACCGCGGCAAGCGGGCGCGGGCCGTGGGGTTTGAGCGGCGTCAGCTGACGCCGGCGCGCTTGGCACCGGCGTGCAACAAGCCCGCCCCCAGCAGCGCCACCAGCGCCACCACGTCCACCCACACCACGCGCGCGATCAGCGCGTTGGTGCCGTCGACTAGCAACGCGATCAGCAGGAAGCTGACCACGCTGACGAGCCCGACAACGATCGCCAGCGCCCGCCACTCGGCCTTGAACGCGGCGGCCAGTAGCAGCCCGCCGACGATGGCGAACAGCACGGCGCGGTGCTGCATCAGCACCAGCAGGTTGGGATCGGCGATCGCGACGCCGTAGAGTCGCTGCAGCGAGGATGCGCCGAGTACGCCGCTGACCGGCAGCAGGTGGATGAGGGCCGCGACGATGAGCAGCAAGGGGCACAGCCAGCGCATGGACAGGACACTCCGGGCGAGACGGGACACCGCCACGATGCCGCAGGCGGCGACGGCCGCGCTTCCGGAAACGTGCTCCAACGACGCCTTCATCGTCGATGCCGGCACGCGCGCTCTCTACATCGGCCCTTCGTTCACTCTCGGCGCGCATCGCAACGCCGTCGCGGTGCTCGCGTTCGGCCTGGATGGCGAGTTCAGTCTGCAGCGTGACGGCCAACCGCCGTCACTGCAGCGCGTTGCGCTGATCCCGCCCGGACAGTGGCAGACGCTGGACGCACGCGGCGGCACGATGGGGTTCCTGTACCTCGACGCCGATGACAAAGGCTGGCGCGCGCTGCTCGCGCGTGCCGCCTCGCCGACAACCGGGGCCAGCGGCATCGACGCGGACGCCGCCCTGACGGCGTTGGAAGCGCTTCGTCGCGATCCGTTACGTCTGCACGAACGCTGGTCGGCGCTGGTTCGCGCGCTCGATTTTCCGCCGACCGCGCCGCTGTCCGCATCCGTCGCCGCCGCGATGGCGGAAGTGCGTCGCACGCCCGGCGATCCGCATCCGGTCGCCCTGCACGCGCGCCGGTGCGGCTGCGCGGTGTCGACGTTCCAGCGCTGGTTCACCGCACAGGCCGGGATGCCGTGGCGACGCTGGCGGCAGTGGCAGCGACTACGTCACGCGGCGCAGGCCGTGTGCGCCGGTCGCCCGCTGACCGACGCCGCGCACGCGGCGGGTTTCGCCAGCGGCGCGCACTTCAGCGACGCGTTCAAGGCCACCTTCGGCATGCCGCCGATGCGCCTGCTTGAATGGAAGGTGCGTTGGCGAAGCGTCGACGACGACGCCCTGTCACGCTGATCGTCGCGTCAGCGCGGCTCGACGACGGAGCGCGGCGGCAGCCCCGCCATCACCCGTATCAGCGCTTCTTCGAACGCCCGCCGTTCGCCGTCGCGGCCGCTGCGCGCCACGTCGACGCTGCCGCTCCACACCACGCGCTTCGCGCTCACTTCGACGACGTCGACGGCCAGCGCGCCCGGATAGCGCGACGGCGTCCGCGGCCCGGAGCCGCCAAGCGGCACGCCGAGGCCCACGCTGCCGCGCGTGCTGCCGCCGCCGAACCCGAGCCCAAGGCCGAGGCTCACGTTGGAACTGCCGCGCGCACGCTCCGGCGGCGCGGCGATCAGGTTCAAGCGGACCGACGGGTTCTCCGGATCAAGCCGGTAGCCACGCGATTCCATTTCGCGGCGCAGCACCGCGCGCGCGCGTTCACCGGCGAAGGTGCCGTAGCCCTCGCGCTCCAGATCGAACGGCTCGAAGAACGCGAAGGTCGGGTACGTCGTCAGGTCGACGCCGGGCGCCTGCTCCGCGGTGACGACAGGCGTCGACGCGCAGCCCGACAGGCCGCCCAAGGCCAGGGCGAGGGCGACGGAAGCGACCGTGCGGGTCAGCGTGCGCACGGCCGGCCTCAGGGCGTCGTCGTCGCGGCACCGCCAGCGCGGTGCGGGAAGGCCTCGAAGATCTTCGCGACCGATGCCACCGCACGATCGCGGCGATCGGCGGGCGAGCGGCCGGCGGCGCTGCCCACGGCCACGCCCTCCCAGATCAGGCGCTTCTCGCGGGCGTCGACCAGATCGACGTTGATGGTGCCCTCGGTGTAGCGGTTGACGTGCGTGCGGTCGTGGAACACCGGCACGCCGATGTAGGCCCGCGCGCGGTAGTTGTAGTAGTAGCCGTAGTCGACGTAGGGCGTCGTCACCACCTGCGTCTTCTCCTCGACGAAGGCGTTGAGGTTGATCTGCAGATCGGGCGCGGCCGCGTCGTAGACGAAGCCGCGCAGCTCCATCTGCCGGCGCGCTTCCGACTTCAGGCGGTCGCTCAGCAGCGTGGAGTAGCCGCGCGATTCGACGGCCAGCGGCTCGAAGAACGCGAACGTGCGGTAGCGCGAGTAGTCGGCCTGCGGGTCGCCGTCGGTGCTGACCTTCGGCCCGGTCGCGCAAGCGGCGAGCAGCAGGGCGGCGACGGCCGCGAGGGCGGGACGGAACAGCGTACGGACGGAGCGCATGGCGGGCCTCGCAGCGGGATGGGCAACGCCACGATGGTACGCGCCCCGTCGGCGTGTGGCGTGTCCAACCGGCCCGCCGGTCGATGTTCCAGCGGGTCCGTTCGCCGGCGTTCAGCGATGTCGAAGCCCGACGCCCCGGTGGGGCGTCAATCCTTGCGGTACACCTGCGCGCCCTGCGCGCGGAACTCGGCCGACTTCTCGGCCATGCCCTTCTCGAGCGCCTCCGCCTCCTCGGCCACGCCCTGCTCCGCCGCGTAGTCGCGCACGTCCTGGGTGATCTTCATCGAGCAGAAGTGCGGGCCGCACATGGAGCAGAAGTGCGCGACCTTGTGCGCGTCCTTCGGCAGGGTCTCGTCGTGGAACGAGCGCGCCTTCTCCGGGTCGAGGCCGAGATTGAACTGGTCCTCCCAGCGGAACTCGAAGCGCGCCTTCGACAGCGCGTTGTCGCGCGCCTGCGCGCCGGGGTGGCCCTTGGCGAGATCCGCCGCGTGCGCGGCGATCTTGTAGGCCATGATCCCCTCGCGCACGTCCTCGCGGTTCGGCAATCCCAAATGTTCCTTGGGCGTCACGTAGCAGAGCATGGCCGTGCCGTACCAACCGATCATCGCCGCGCCAATCGCGCTGGTGATGTGGTCGTAGCCGGGTGCTATGTCGGTGGTCAAGGGCCCGAGCGTGTAGAACGGCGCCTCGCCGCACTCGCGCAGCTGCTTGTCCATGTTCTCCTTGATCAGCTGCATCGGCACGTGGCCGGGGCCTTCGATCATGGTCTGGACGTCGTGCTTCCACGCGATCTTCGTCAGCTCGCCGAGCGTCTCCAGCTCGCCGAACTGCGCGGCGTCATTCGCATCGGCGATCGAGCCGGGGCGCAGGCCGTCGCCGAGCGAGAAGCTCACGTCGTAGGCCTTCATGATGTCGCAGATTTCCTCGAAGTGCGTGTAGAGGAAATTCTCCTTGTGGTGCGCCAGGCACCACTTGGCCATGATCGAGCCGCCGCGCGAGACGATGCCGGTGACGCGCTTGGCGGTGAGCGGCACGTAGCGCAGGCGCACGCCGGCGTGGATGGTGAAGTAATCGACGCCCTGCTCGGCCTGCTCGATGAGCGTGTCGCGGAAGAGCTCCCACGTGAGCTCTTCGGCCTTGCCGTCGACTTTCTCCAGCGCCTGGTAGATCGGCACCGTACCGATCGGCACCGGCGAGTTGCGCAGGATCCACTCGCGCGTCTCGTGGATGTGCTTGCCGGTGGAAAGGTCCATCACCGTGTCGCCGCCCCAGCGGATGGCCCACACCAGCTTCTCGACTTCTTCCGCGATGCCGGAACTCACTGCGGAGTTACCAATGTTCGCGTTGATCTTCACCAGGAAGTTGCGGCCGATGATCATCGGCTCGAGTTCCGGGTGGTTGATGTTGGCGGGGATGATGGCGCGGCCGCGCGCCACTTCATCGCGCACGAACTCCGGCGTGATGCGCGCCGGCAGCACGGCGCCAAAAGCTTCACCCGGATGCTGCTTCAACAGATGCGCATCGCGGATCGCCTCGAGGCGCTGGTTCTCGCGGATCGCGATGTACTCCATTTCCGGCGTGATGATCCCGCGCCGGGCGTAGTGCATCTGGGTGACGTTGGCACCGGCCTTCGCGCGCCGCGGCAGCGCGCGGTTCGGGAAGCGCAGGCTATCGAGTTTGGCGTCGTGCTCGCGGGCGCGGCCGAAGGCCGAACTCAATCCGGAAAGCACCTCGGTGTCGCCGCGTTCCTCCACCCAGCGCGCGCGCAGCGCTTCCAACCCGCGTGCCAGATCGATGTTCGCGTTCGGATCGGTGTACGGGCCCGAGGTGTCGTACACCGCCAGCGGCGCGTTCTTCTCGAAGCCCACCGTGCGCGGCGTGTTCGACAGCGCGATCTCGCGCATCGGCACGCGCAGGTCGGGGCGCGAGCCTTCGACGTGGATCTTCACCGAGCCCGGAATCGGACGGGTGACTTCTTCGGAGAGCTGGCGGGTCTTGTCCAGCAGTTCCTTGGCGACGGCGTTCATGGCGATGTCCTGCGTGCGTGTTCGGGGCCCGCGATGGCGTGCGGGCGGAATGCAGGCAGGGGCGCTGGTCAGCGCGTCGAAGTCTCCCTACGGCGGCGTCACCCGCATCAGGTTCGAAGGGTCTCTCTCAGCCCGTTGGGGCACCCCTGCTTCCGGGGCTCATTAGACCGCGAAAGCGCGGCGCGCGCCATGAAGCGGGAAAGGTCGCCGCCGGGCCGCCCGGTGTTTCCGGGGGAGGGGCCGTCACTGGACGACCCGGCGGCGAAACGGGCCCGGCGTTGTGCGACGCCGGGGAAACTCAGTAGCTCGGCGCGCGCTCCGGCGCGTCGATGCGGAACCACGCCGCGTACAGCGCCGGCAGGAACAGCAACGTGAGCGCGGTGGCGACGATCAGGCCGCCCATGATCGCAACGGCCATCGGGCCGAAGAACACGCTGCGCGACAGCGGGATCATCGCCAGCACGGCGGCCAGCGCGGTCAGCACGATCGGGCGGAAGCGGCGCACCGTCGCATCGACGACGGCCTGAAACGGCGTGTGGCCCTCGCCGATGTCGTGCTCGATCTGGTCCACGAGGATCACCGAGTTGCGCATGATCATCCCGGACAGCGCGATCGTGCCGAGCATCGCCACGAAGCCGAACGGCACCTGCGGAATCAGCAGGAACCACACCACGCCGATCAGGCCGAGCGGTGCCGTCAGCATCACGATGAACGTGCGCGAGAAACTGCGCAGCTGCAGCATCAGCAGCGTCACCACCGCGAACAGAAACAGCGGCATGCCGGCGGCCACCGACTTGCCACCCTTGGCCGATTCCTCGACCGCGCCGCCCGTCTCCAGCAGATAGCCCGGCGGCAGGTCGGCGCGGATGCCGTCGAGCGTCGGCAGGATCTGGCCCGTCACCGTCGGCGGCGTGATGTCGCCCTCGACGTCGGCGCGGATGATCACCGTCGGCAGGCGGTTGCGGCGCCAGATGATGCCGGGCTCGAAACCGTAGTCGATGCGCGCGATCTGCGAGAGCGGCACGCTCTTGCCATTGGTCGTCGGCACCGCGAGCGAGCCGAGCAGCGACAGCCGCGTGCGCTCCTCCTCGGGGCCGCGCAGCAGGATCTCGATCAGCTCATTGCCCTCGCGGTAGGTGCTCACCGGCGTGCCCGACAGCGAGCTCTGCAGGAAGTTCGCGACCTGCGCCGAGCTCACGCCGAGCGCACGCGCGCGGTCCTGGTCGATCTCCAGGCGAACGACCTTGCTCGGCTCGTCCCAGTCGAGGTTGACGTTGCGCGTGTGCGGGTTCGCCAGCATCTGCGTCTTGACGTCGCCGGCGATGCGCAGCACCTCATCCACGTGCTCGCCCGAGACGCGGAACTGCACCGGGAAGCCCACCGGCGGGCCGTTTTCGAGCCGCGTCACGCGGCCCTGCAGATCGGCGAACTCGGTGTCGAGCACGCCCTGCAGCCACACCTTCACAGCTTCGCGCGCCTCGATGTCCGGCGTGATCAGCACGAACTGCGCGAAGTTGGCCTGCGGCAGCTTCTGGTCCAGCGGCAGGTAGAAACGCGGCGAGCCGGTGCCGACGTAGGCAACGAAGCTCTCGATGCCTTCGTGCCCCTTCAGCCGGGCCTCGAGGCGCTTCGCCGCGGCTTCCGTCGCGGCCAGCGAGCTGCCCTCCGCAAGCTCGATGTCGACCATCAGCTCCAGCCGCGTCGACGACGGGAAGAACTGCTGCGGGATGAAGCGGAACATCGCGACCGAGCCGGCAAAGGCCAGCACGGTCACGGCGATCACCGTCTTCCGATAGCGCACGCACCACGCCACCAGTGCACGGAAGCGCGCGTAGAACGGCGTGTCGTAGGGGTTCTCGTGGTGGGCGGTATCCGGCGCGACCCACGTCGCCAGCGCCGGCGGCAGGCGCTTCGCCAGCGATTTGCGGACCGCGCCGATGAAGCCGCCGCCGTGGCTGGCCAGCATCTGCTCGCGGTCCGGCAGCAGTTTGTCGCCGAGATACGGAATGAACACCACGGCGACGATCCAGCTCAGGATCAGCGCCAGCACCACGACCTGGAAGATCGAGCGGGTGTACTCGCCGGTGCTCGATGCGGCGGTCGCGATCGGCAGGAAGCCGGCCGCGGTGATCAGCGTGCCGGTGAGCATCGGGAACGCGGTGCTCTGGTAGGCGAAGGCCGCGGCTTCGAGGCGCCCGAAGCCCTGCTCCATCTTCACCTGCATCATCTCGATCGCGATGATCGCGTCGTCGACCAGCAGGCCGAGCGCGAGGATCAGCGCGCCGAGCGATATCTTGTGCAGGCCGATGCCGAGGAAATACATGCTGGCGAAGGTCATCGCCAGCACCAGCGGGATCGACAGCGCCACGACGAGGCCGGAGCGCCAGCCAAGGCTCAGGAAGCTCACGAGCAGCACGATCAGCACGGCCTCGGCCAGCACGCGCACGAACTCGCCGACCGAGCTGCGCACCGCCGCCGGCTGGTCGCTGACCTTCGACAGCGTCATGCCGGCCGGCAGCGTCTGCTGGATGCGCGCGAACTCGGCTTCGAGCCGCTCGCCGAGACGGATGATGTCGCCGCCCTTGCGCATCGACACGCCGATGCCGATCGCGTCCTGGCCCATGAAGCGCATGCGCGGCGCGGCCGGGTCGACGAAGCCGCGCTTGACCTCGGCCACGTCCTGCAGGCGGAAGGTGCGGTCGCCGACGCGGATCGGGAACTGCCGGATCTGCTCGACCGAGTCGAAGGCGCCGGAGACGCGCAGCTTCACGCGGTCGCTCGTGGTTTCGAAGAAGCTCGCGCCGACCACGGCATTCTGCTCGTCGATGGCGCGCTGCACGGCGTCGAGCGGCACGCCGAGCGTGGCGAGCTTGGTGTTCGACAGCTCGATCCAGATCTTCTCGTCCTGCAGGCCGATCAGCTCCACCTTGGCGACGTCCGGCACGCGGTGCAGCTCGAGCTCGACGCGCTCGGCGTAGTCCTTCAGCGTGGCGTAGTCGAGGCCGTCGGCCTGCAGCGCGTAGATGTTGCCGAAGGTGTCGCCGAACTCGTCGTTGTAGAACGGCCCGATGATGCCGGCCGGCAGCGTGTGGCGGATGTCGCCGATCTTCTTGCGCGCCGTGTACCAGAGCTGCGGCAGCTCCGCCGACACCATCGAATCCTTCGACATGAACATGACCAGCGATTCGCCGGAGCGCGAGTACGAGCGGATGAACTCGTACTGCCCGGTTTCCATCAGCTTCTTCTCGATGCGGTCGGTGACCTGCGCGGCCACTTCCTCGGCGGTCGCGCCCGGCCACATCGTGCGGACGACCATGATCTTGAAGGTGAAGGGCGGGTCTTCCGACTGGCCGAGGCGCTGGTAGCTGAAGACGCCGACGATCGCCAGCACGATCATCGCGTAGAGCACGAGGGCGCGGTTCTTCAGCGCCCACGCGGAAAGATTGAAGGACGAGGCCATCGCTGATCAGCCCGCGGTCGCGTCGGCGGCGGCGACTCGCACCGGGCGGTTCTCGCGGTCCACCGGCTTCACCGCGTCGTTGTCGCGCAGCAGGTGCACGCCGCTGATCACCACCCAGTCGTCGGGTTTCAGGCCGTCGAACACCGGCACGTCGGTTTCGGTGAACGCGCCGGCTTGCACCGGCACGCGCTTGACCCGCGATCCGTCGGCGTCGAGCACCCACACGGCGGCCTGGCCGTCGGCCTGCACGACGGCCGACAGCGGCACGCTCAGGCCCGGCGCATCGGCGTTCGCGGCGTACACGCGCGCGCTCTGGCCCAGCTCCACGCGCACGCCTTCCGGCAATGCAAGCGCGACGCGGGTGGCGAAGGTGCGCGCCTGCGCATCGGCGGCCGGCGAGATTTCGCGGATGGTGCCCGGCACGCGCCGGCCCGGCGCGGCCCACAGCTCGACCAGCACGTTCTGCCCGACCTGGAAGCGCGCGACGTCGGCTTCCGGCAGCGCGATCGCGACTTCGCGCTCGCCATCCTCCGCGATGCCGAACGCGGTCTGCCCCGCGGCCACGACCTGGCCCGCTTCGATCTGGCGCAGCGCCACCACGCCCGCGGCCGACGCGCGCAGCACGCCGTACGCCGCCTGGTTGCCGGCCACGTCGAGCTGGGCGCGCGCCTGCGCCACGCGCGAGTTGGCGGCGTCGAGGCTGCTTTTGCGCGCATCGAACAGCGAGCGGCTCACCAGCTGGCGCTCGAACATGACCTTGATGCGCTCGAACTCGGCGGCCGCCAGTCGCGCGTCGGCCTGCGCCGCGGTGAGCTGGGCTTGCGCCGCGTCGCGGCTCAGCCGCAGGTCCTGCGCGTCGAGTTCGGCCAAGGCCTGCCCGACATCGACGCGATCGCCGACATCCACGAGACGTTTCGCGACCTTGCCGCCGACGCGGAACGCCAGCGGCGTTTCGTGGCGGGCGCGGATCTCGCCGGCGAAGGCCTGCACCGCGCCAGCCGCGGGCGTCGGCTGCTGCACCAGCACCGGGCGCGCCGGCGGCGCGGCGTCATCACCATTGCCGCAGGCCGCGAGCAGCGCGGTGACCAGCAGCAGCGGCACCCCGCGCAGCGCGACGCGAAGGGAGAGGGCGGGGGCGCGGCGGGCAGGCATGGGGGCGACCACAATTTGTGAACTGGTCGGTATGGTATATTTGCTGAACTCTGCAGTTCAATAAATTTCTTGTGACGACGAAGCCCCGTCCCGGCACCCCCGGGCGCCCCAAAGACCCGGAGAAACGCGCCGCCCTCGTGGAGGCCGCCGGGCAGCTGTTCTGTCAACACGGTTTCGAGGCGGTCAGCCTCGAAGCGATCGCGCAGGCGGCCGGGGTCTCGAAGCTGACGATCTACAGCCACTTCGGCGACAAGGAAGGCCTGTTCACCGCGGCGGTCGAAGCGCGCTGCGAGGCCCAGCTGCCGCACCGGCTGTTCGAGCGACCGGACCACCTGACCATCGAGGACGCGCTGCGCCAGATCGGCACCGGTTTCGTCGACCTGGTGTTCGCCGAGGACGCCGTGCAGCTGATGAGGATGATGGCGGCGCAGGCCGGGCAATCGACCACGCTGGCCCAGCTCTACTTCAAGGCCGGCCCGAAGCGGGCGCTCGACGAGATGGAGGGCTTCCTGACGCTGGCGAAGCGCCGCGGCCAGCTCCGCATCGACGACCCGCGGCTCGCTGCCGGGCAGTTCTTCGTGCTGCTGAAGGGCATCCACCACTTCCGCTGCCTGCTCGGCATCGAGCCGGTGCCGAACGCTGCGGCGCGCGCCGCGCACGTTGAGCAGTGCATCGCGCTGTTCCTGCGGGCCCATGCGCCCGGCAGCGCGGGCCCACCATGACCTCCGTCGCGGTGACCTTCGTCACTGCCCCGGCACTGCGCCGTCCGGCACTGTAGCCATCGTCAGCAAGGCCGCGCCTTTACACTAGGCGGCCTTGTTCCCCAGGACCCTCCGCCATGCCGATCGACTTCAACCAGGCCCGCCACGCGATGGTCGAGCAGCAGGTCCGCCCTTGGGAGGTGTTGGACCGGCGCGTGCTCGACGCTCTCGGCGACGTGAAGCGCGAAGACTTCGTGCCGGCCCTGCACCGCAAGCTGGCGTTCGCCGACCTCGCCCTACCGCTCGGCGACGGCGAGTTCATGCTGAAACCGGTGATCGAAGGCCGCCTGCTGCAGGCGCTCGATCTGGTACCCACCGACGAGGTGCTGGAAATCGGCGCCGGCAGCGGCTTCCTGACCGCCTGCCTGTCGCGGCTGGCGCGCTCGGTGCAGGCCATCGAGTTGAATGCCGGTTTCGTTGCCGAGGCGCAGCGCCGCCTTGAGGCTCTCGAAGCCGCGAACGTGCGCCTCGAGCAGGCCGACGCGGCCACCTGGGACACCGCGCTGCGCTTCAACGCGATCCTCGTCGGCGGCGCCGTGGCCGTCGTGCCGGAACGTTTCCAGCGCTGGCTCAAGCCCGGCGGCCGGCTCGTGCTGGTGCGCGGCGCGGCCCCGGTGCAGGAAGCCGTCTGCGTGCGCCTCGGCGACGCCGGCCCGCGCGTCGAGAGCCTGTTCGAAACCGACATCCCCTACCTGCGCGGCTTCCCTCCGGAAGCGCGCTTCACCCTCTGATCGATCGCCCGAAGGAAGCCCCATGCGTCTGCGTCCCCTCGCCCTTGCCCTGCTCGCCGCCGGCCTCGCCGTACCGGCCAGCGCCGCCGACCTGCTGCAGGCCTACGAGATGGCGCGCAAGGGCGACCCGCAGCTCGCCGCCGCCGAGGCGCGCGCCGCTGCCGCACAGGCCGAGGTGTCGCGCACCCGCGCCGCCCTGCTGCCGCAGGTGAGCGCGCAGGCCAGCCTGACCGACAACGACGGCGAAAGCACGTCGTTCGGCGCGTTTCCGGCGCCGACGCCGACGAATCCGGACGCCGTCGGCTTCGGCGAGAACGTCAGTTCGTCGGACACGCGCAACCGCCGCTACGGCATCAACCTGAGCCAGTCGATCTACGACCGCGCCGACTACACCCGCCTGAACGCGGCGAAGGCGCAGGCCGCGCAGGCCGAAGCCCAGCGCATCGCCGCCGAACAGGGCTTGGGCGTGCGCGTCGCGCGCGCCTACTTCGACGTGCTGACCGCCATCGAGTCGCTGGCCTCGGCCCGCGCCCAGGAAGCCGCGGCGAAGCGCCAGCTCGACCAGGCCGAAACCCGCCTCGAAGTGGGCCTTGCGCCGATCACCGACGTGCACGAAGCGCGCGCCAGCTTCGATGGCGCCCGCGCCAATGCGATCAGCGCGGCCACCCGCCTCGATGACACGCGTGAAGCGCTGGCCGAGATCACCGGCGAACCGACCGGCTCGCTGAAGGGCCTCGGCGCCGACTACCAGCCGAAGCTCGACGACACCGAAGGCCTGCAGGCCTGGGTGGACAAAGCGCTGGCGGAGAACCCCAGCCTGCAGGCGGCGGCGCTCGCGCTCGACGCCGCGGAGGCCAATGTGTCGACCGCGCGCGCCGGCCATCTGCCGACGCTGACCCTGTCGGGCGGCTACAGCGACTCGGCGACCTGGGGCAGCAACACTACGACGACCCCCGCGAGCAGCGTCACCTTTCCGTCCGACAACCTCAACGACGGCCACAACGTCGGCCTGACGCTGACGGTGCCGATCTACAGCGGCGGCGCGGTCCGCGCCGGCGTGCGCTCGGCGCTGGCCAACCGCGATGCGGTGGCCGAGCAGCTCGAGCAGGAGCGCCGCAGCGTCGCGCGGCAGACGCGCAATTCGTACCGTTCGCTCGCCGCCGGTGCGGCCGAAGTCGAGGCGCGTCGCCTCGCCGTGGTGTCGGCCAAGGCCGCGCTGGAAGCCGGTGAAGCCGGCCTCGAAGTGGGCACGCGCACCGTCGTCGACGTGCTGCTCGCGCAGCAGACGCTGTTCGCGGCGCAGACGCAGTTCGCGCAGGCGCGGCACAACTTCCTGGTCAACGAGCTGGCGCTGAAGCAGGCCGCAGGCAACCTGACGCCGGCCGATATCGAGGCGGTGAACCGCCTGCTCAGCGCCGACGCGGAAGCCACCCTCGACGCGACGAAGTAAGCGGCTCGGCCCGGAGCGACGCGGTGACGGAGGCGGCCCACGGGCCGCCTTCCGCATTCAGTGCCCCGGAAGGCCGGCGACCTCGTCGATCAGGGACAGCGTGCGCTGCAGCGCCCCGCGCTCGCGGTCGATGCGCTGACGCCCGGCGCGGCCGCGCTGTCGCGCTTCTTCCGGGTCGGCCAGCAGCCGCTCGATCGCCGCCGCGAGTTCGGCCGCGTCGCCGACGGTTTCCAGCGCGCCGACATCCTTCAGCAGCGCCGCGATCTCGGCGAAGTTGAACGTGTGCGGCCCGCTCAGCACCGGCACGCCAAGCGCGGCGGGTTCCAGCAGGTTGTGGCCACCCACCTCGCACAGGCTGCCGCCGACGAAGGCGACATCACCGGCGGCGAGAAAGCCCGGCAGCTCGCCGAGGCTGTCGATCAGGAACACCGCACAGCGCGCGTCGGGGCCGCGCTCGACGCTGCGTCGGCGCAGCGCGAAGCCGGCCTCGCGCACCTGCTCGGCGACCGCGTTGAAACGCTCGGGATGGCGCGGCGCCCACAGCAGCAGGGCGTCGGCATGCGTTTCGCGCAGGCGCCGGTGCGCGTCGAGCACGGCGGACTCCTCCGCCGCGTGCGTGCTGGCCGCCACCCAGACCGGGCGCCCGCCGAAGACCTTGCGCCAGCCGATGGCCTCGTCGAGCGAGGCTTTCGGCAAGGGCTGGTCGAACTTCAGATTTCCGGTGACGACGATGCGCGCGTCATCGCCGGCCAACACGCGGAAGCGCGCGGCGTCGGCCTCCGACTGCGCGGCCACGAGGCGCACGCCCGACAGCGCGAGGCGGATCAGCGGCGCCATCCAGCGGTAGCCCTGCAGCGAGCGCTCCGAAAGCCGGGCGTTGGCGATCACCACCGGCACGTCGGCGCGCGCGCAGGCGACGAACAGGTTCGGCCACAGTTCGGTTTCGATGACGATGGCCAGCGCCGGCCGCACGCGCGAGAGGAAGCGCCGCACCATGCCGTGCAGGTCGTACGGCAGATACACGTGATGCACCGCGTCGCCCCACAGCGCGCGCACGCGCGCCGAGCCGGTCGGCGTGATCGTGGTGATCAGCAGCGGGCGATCGGGATGGCGCTGGCGCAGCGCGTTCACCAGCGGGATGGCGGCATTGACCTCGCCGACCGACACCGCGTGGATCCACAGCGCGCCGGGCGGCAGGTCGGGCAGCGACTCGCGCTGCGCGTACCTTTCGCTCCATCGCAGCAGGTACTCGCGCTGGCGCAGGCCCCGCCACACGAGGTGGTAGAGCGTGACCGGCACCAGCAGCCACAGCAGGGCGGAATAGAACGCCAGCAGCAGGCGCCGGCCAAGGCTCAGGGACATGCGCGGAAGCGTAGCAGGCGCGATGCGCGGCTCGATCGACGGGCCCTGCGCCTACAATGGCCGCGCCGTCTTCCGCGCCGTGAACCCCGTGCCCGAGCTGCGCCTACGCCCCGCGACGCCTGCCGACCTCGCCCTGCTCGAGCGCTGGGACGAGGCGCCGCACGTGGTCGAATCCGACCCGAACGACGACTGGGGCTGGGCCGACGAACTCGCGCGCTCGCCGGACTGGCGCGAGCAGCTCGTCGCCGAGGCGGACGGACGGCCGATTGGATTCGTGCAGATCATCGACCCGGCGCTTGAGGACAGCCATTACTGGGGCGACTGCGGGCCGGGGCTGCGCGCGATCGATATCTGGATCGGCGAGACCGACGCGCTCGGCCAAGGCTTCGGCACGCGGATGATGGAGGACGCGCTGGCCCGCTGCTTCGCCGCGCCCGAAGTCGACGCCGTGCTGATCGACCCGCTCGCCTCGAACGTCGACGCCCAGCGCTTCTACTCGCGGCTCGGCTTCGTTTTCGTGGAAGCGCGGCGCTTCGGCCTCGACGACTGCCACGTGATGCGGCTGGACCGCGCCGCGTGGATCGCGCGAGGGCACGCGCGTGGCTGAGCCGCAGACGGCGGCGTCCCTCGCCCATCCGCGCCATTGGGGGACGTGGCTGGGCGTGGCGTTCGGCTGGTGCGCGGCGCGCACGCCGTCGTGGTTCCAGCGCGTGATCGGCCGCGCGCTGGGGCCGCTGCTGTGGCACGCGCTGCCCTCGCGCCGACGCGTGGTGGAAGCGAACCTCGCGCTGTGCTTCCCCGAGCTCGATGATGCGGCGCGCGACGCGCTGGCCCGCGAGAACCTCGCGCAGACCGGCATGGGCCTGTTCGAGTTCCTGCGCGCGTGGTGGGGCCGCGTGTCGACGGGTTCGCCCCGCTACACGGTCGAAGGCCTCGAGCATCTGGAAGCGCTGCGCGCCGACGGCCGCGGCGTGCTGCTGGTTTCCGCGCACTTCGTGCACCTCGAGCTGTGCGCGCGGCTGCTGACGCGCCACGTGCCGGTGGCCGGCATGTACCGCCCGCACGGCGACGCGGCCATGGAGTGGGCGGTGAAGGCGGGACGGCTGCGCTACGCCTGCGCGATGTTCGCGCGCGACGAATTGCGCCCGGCGCTGAAGCACCTGAAAGGCGGCGGCATCCTGTGGTTCGCGCCCGACCAGGAAAGCCGCCGCGGCGACAGCGTGTTCGTGCCGTTCTTCGGCCGCGACGCGTGGAGCCTGACCTCGACGCACCAGCTCGCGCGATTGTCCGGTGCAGCGGTGTGCCCGTTCTTCCACGAGCGCTTGGCCGACGGCTCGTACCGCTTGCAGGTGCAGGCGCCGCTGGCCGATTTCCCGAGCAAGGACGCGACCCTCGACACCGCGCGGGTGATGGCCGCGCTGGAAGCGATGATCCGCCGCGCGCCGTCGCAGTACCTGTGGCTGCACCAGCGCTTCAAAACCCAGCCGGAGGGCGAGCGCGGCGAGGCGTACCGCTGAATCACGCGTAGGGCGAAACCTCGCCCGCGGGCCGCGTCTTGAACCGCCGATGCACCCAAAGGTACTGGTCCGGGGCCTCGCGCACCGCGTCTTCCAGCAGCTGCATGTAGCGCGCGGCGAAGGCGTCGGGATCGTCGAGCAGCGCGTCGAGGCCGGGGTCGGTCACGCGCACGCGGTAGCGACCGTCGCCATCGCGCGCCATCGCGAGGAAGCGCACCGTCGCTCGGCCGGCGCGCAGCAGCTGCGGCGTGCCGGCGAAGGTCGCGGCGGGCACGCCGAAGAACGGCACGAAGGCTTGGCCTTGGCGGAAATCCTGGTCCGCGGAATAGACGAGGCGGCCGCCGTCGCGCAGGTGCCGGATCATGCCTCGCGTATCGAACTTGCCGACGGTTGGGCCGAGCCGTTTTCTGCGCGCGGCGTCGAGCCATCGTTCCAGGCAGGGATGGCGGTGGTAGCGGCGCACCACGCCGCCGACCGGCGCGGCGAGCGCCTCGGCGAGGAAGCGCGTGGCCAGCTCGGTGTGCATCAGGTGCCCGGTGAGCAGCAGCACGCCCTGCCCGCGCGTCTGTGCGTCGTGGAGGTGCTGGAGGCCTTCGACCTCGGCAAGGCCATGCAGCGTCGACACCGGCGCGAACCACGCGCGCAGCAGTTCCAGCACGGCGATCGGCAGCGCGCGCTGGTGGGCGCGCAGGCGGGCCGCGCGCTGCGCGTCGGATTCTTCGGAGAAACACAGCGCAAGATTGACGCGCGCCACGCGCCAGCGCTTCGCGAGCAGCGGGCGCAGCGGCACGGCGAGCGCACGGCCAAGCGCGAGCGCCAGCCGCTGCGGCAATCGAGCAACACACGAAGCGGCCACGCCAAGCACGCGCCAGCCGACGCAGGCGGGGCCCGCGTCGCTCATGCGCGCGCGGGTTCGGCCGCGGCGTCGAAATCGCGCCGCATCAGCGCGCCGGCATAGAGCGCCGCGAGCAGCAGCGTCACGCCGCCCCAGAACGTCGAATAGAACGCCAGATGCGTGTTCAGCGGAAACACCGTGACCATCAGCGCGAGTGCCGGTGCCGCGGCGCGCTCGCGGGCGGCCGCGTCGGCGAAGCGCCACGCGCGCAGCGCGATCGCCACCGCCGCCAGCCACAGCAGCAGGCCGACGATGCCGGTTTCGGCCAGCACCTCGAGCACGATCTGGTGCGCGTGGTACGCACCGTCGCGACCCCATTCGACGAACTGGTCGTCGGGGGAGGCGTAGGTCTTGTACGTGCGCTGGAAATTGTCGGCGCCGACGCCGGTGAGCGGATGGTCGACGATGATCTGCGCGGTCGTTTTCCACAGCACCACGCGTCCGGAAAGCGCGAAGTCCACGCCCTCCTCCTTCATCTGCAGCAGCTCGAGCGTGCGCTCCACGCGCGGGCCGAGGAAGTCGCTGGTGCTGGCCACGACGATGGTGATCAGGCCACCGGCGAGCAGGCCGATGCCGGCGCGCTTCCAACCCCAGTGACGCAGGCCGGTGACGACCAGCGCCAGCCCGAAGCTGATCCAGGCGGCGCGCGCGCCGGCGAGCAGGATGACGATGCCGAGCGCACCGGCCACGATCAGCCACGGGCCGACGCCGCGCTTCGCCGCCGGCAGCAGCAGGAAGGGCGACAGCGTGGCGAGCACGAGCCCGAGCTTCAGATTGTCGGCACCGAAGATGCCCGACAGACGGTCCGCCACCGCGGGGCCGCCGAGGCTGTGGCCGGTGGCCGCCTGCAGCAGGCCGTCGAGCGTCCAGACGCCGGCCACCGCGGCGATGCCCACGCCGACGATGCGCGCGCCGCGCGCGGTCGCGACCGCCATCGCGGCCAGCCACAAGAACGGCAGGTAGCGCAGGTCCTTCGCGGTTTCGACGGCGGTGTTGGCCGGGTCGAGCGCGAGCGGAATCGACAAGAGCTGCGGCAGCCAGTAGCCGAGGAACAGGATGGTCGTCAGCGCCCAGGCCTCATGGCTGAGCACGCGCAGCGCGCCGCGGAAGCGCACCGCCCACATCAGGCCGAAGCCGAGCACCGCGCCGAGCGAGAGCACGGCCTCGGCGATGCCGCGCCACGGCCAGCACGCGACCTGCAGCAGCACCCACCAGGGCGCGAGGCGGGCGAGTCGATCAACCAGCGAGTCGTGCATACGTGTCGAGGGTGGCCTGCTGCATCGCCGCCAGAGTGTAGGGAATGTGCGCCGGCGCGGTGGGCGGCGCGTCGAGCAGGGCGCGCGCGCGGGTGACGAGCGCGGCGGTGTCGCCCAGCGCCACGCCACCTTCGGGCTGCAGCGCGGCGAGCTGTTCGCCCACGCCGCCGTGCGCCCAGCCGAGCACCGGCGCGCCGACCGACAGCGCTTCGATGACGGTGCGACCGAAGGCCTCGGGCTTGCGCGAAAGCTGCAGCACCAGATCGCTCGCCGCATAGGCGCGCACGACCTCGCTGCGCGGTGGCGACACGCGCAGCGCGCCGTCGACGTCCTGCACCGCGGCCAGCGCACGCAGCTCGGCAACGTAGGCCTCGCGGCCGGGCTCGTCGGTGCCGAGCAGCCACAGCGCGGCCGGCACGCCGTGCGCGCGCAGGCCGGCGAGCAGCGCGATGGCGTCCGCGTGGCCCTTCAACCGCGTGCCGCGGCCGGGCATCAGCAGCAGGCGCGTGTCGTCGGCGAGGGCCAGTTCGGCGAGCACCGCCGCGCGAGACGCCGCATCGGGCCGCGGATGCCTCGGGAACTGCGCCGGCTCGACGCCGCGCGGAATCACCACCAGTCGCGACTCGGCGTCGGGCCAGTGCGCGCGCACGTAATCGCGCACCGTGCTCGACACGCAGATCACCGCCTCGCCGCGCGTCATCACGCCGCTGTAGCGGCCCGGCGAATTCATGCCGTGCACGGTGGTGACGAAACGCGGCCGCGGCGTCAGGCCGCGCAGCGCGCCCAGCGCCACCCAGGCCGGCAGGCGCGAGCGCGCGTGGACGATGTCGGGCTGGAGCGCGCGCAGCAGGCGGCGCAGCGCGAACGCCTTGAACGGCGTCGCCAGCGACTTCGCGCCGATGTCGAGCGCGTGGTGCGTGCTGCCGGCCGCTTCGAGCGCGAGCACCAGCCGCCCGCCGGCGGAAACGACGTGCGAATCGTGCCCGGCCGCGACGAGGGCGGCGGCGATTTCGAGGGTGGAGCGTTCGACGCCGCCCGAATGCAGGGCCGGCAGCAGCTGGACGACCGTCAGGCGACGGCTCATGCGCGTCGGGTCAGTCGACGAGCAGGTACTTCGCGCCGCAGTACGGGCAGATCGAGGTGCCGCCTTCGTTTTCGATCGGCAGGTAGACGCGCGGATGCGAGTTCCACAGCTTCATTTCCGGCGTCGGGCACGACAGCGGCAGGTCGCAGCGCTTCACGTGGTAGACGCGCTCGGTGTTGGCGGCCTTCTGGGCGGTGGCGTCGGTGTGCAGCATGGGCGCGGGCTCGAACGGCGAAGGCGCGCATTCTAGCCCGCCGGGGCGGCAGCCGCCCGGAATCAGGCGGGCAGCTCGATCACCAGCAGGTCGGCGCCGAGCGGCGCGGCCAGCGTGAAGCCGGGCTCGCCAGCCACGCCGACGCCGTCACCGGCGCGCAGCGGGGCAAGGCGCGCGTCACCGCCGCGGGGCAGCAGCTCGCCGCCGATCACCTCGACCCAGCAAGCCGAGTCGCGCGTCGCCGGCACCGCGAGATCCGCGCCGGGCACCAGCGAATCGCGTCGAACCGTGGCCGCGGCCGCCCACGGCAGCAGCGCGTTGGCGGGTGCCGCGATGCGCGATTCACCGACCGCCGGCGTAGCCACGGACTGCAGCGGCTCCGCGTTGCTGCGCGTGGGCTGCACCCAAAGCTGCAGCAGGCGCAGCGTGGCGTGGGCGTCGCGGTTTTCTTCGACGACATCGACGCCAACGCCGGCACCCAGACGATGCCATTGCCCGGCGGCCACCGGCCCGGAATCACCGGCCTGCGAGGTCACGCGGTAGGCGCCCGCGAGCACCAGCGTCAGCACTTCCATGTTGGCGCGCCGCGCCGCGGGCAATCGCGCACCGGGGCTGAGCTCGACGCGATTCAGCACGCGCAGCGCGTGGAAACCCAGCCAGTCCCGATCGAAGGCGCTGCCGTGGCTGAAGGCGGCGGTGCCGGTGAGGTCGGGGTCGATGAGGCGGCCGCGTTCGGCGGCGGGACGGAAGGCGATGGGCATGCGTGATTGTGCCGTGGCGCGACGGTGCCGTCGCGCCTGGCGGGCATCACGGCCGGCACCTTCCGCGCAAGCGTCCAACGCTGTCGGCGCCGGTCGTGCGCGGGAGCGGTGCGCCCGCGCACCGCGGCGAAGGCGCTGGCGCGACAACCAACGCGCCGTTTACTGCGCCGGCAGCTCGCGGTTGAACTCGGTCTCGATGCGGATCTTCACCTCCGCGCCGACCGCCGGGGCGTACTTGTCGAAGCCCCACTGCGTGCGGTCGATCGTCGTCGAGGCCGAGAAGCCCACCACTTCGATCGTCGGGCGGAACGGGTGCGGGGCGATCTTGTTGAGCTTGGCGTCGAGCACGACGGGGCGCGTCTGGCCGAGCATCGTGAAGTCGCCGGTCACCTTCAGCGCGCCGTTGCCGAGATCTTCGACCTTCGTGCTCTTGAAGGTCATCGTCGGATGCGCGGCGACGTTGAAGAAGTCGGCCGAGCGCAAGTGCTCGTCGAAATCGGCCTGGTCGGTATCGATGCTGTTCGTATCGATCGTCACCTCGATCGACGACGCGGCGAGGTTCGCGCGATCGAGGTTCAGCGTGCCGTCGTACGCGGTGAACTCGCCGAGCGTCTTCGAGAAGCCGAGGTGGTCGATCTCGAAGCCGATGTAGGTGTGGCCGGCGTCGAACTTGAAGGCGTCGGCCGCGAAAGCCGGCGTGGCGAAGGCGGCAGCGACGGCGAAAGCGAGGGCGGTGCGGGGCAAGGCGGTGGTCTTCATATGGGGCTCCGGGAATGGCGCAGCGGTGGAGCGCGGCGGAGGGCCGCGCCGGGGGTCGATCAGACGATGCGCGCGACCTCGTCGAAGGCCAGGCGCGGGGAACGCGGGAACAGCGCGGCGGCGTCGCCGTAGCCGAGGTTGACGAGGAAGTTCGACTTCACCGTCGTGCCGGCGAAGAAGGCGTCGTCGAGCTTGGCGTTGTCGAAGCCCGACATCGCGCCGGTGTCGAGGCCGAGCGCGCGCGCGGCCATGATCAGGTAGGCGCCCTGCAGCGTCGCGTTGCGGAACGCCGTGCTGGCGATCAGCGCGTCATTGCCGGCGAACCAGCTGCGCGCGTCGGCGTGCGGGAAGAGCTGCGGCAGCTTGTCGTAGAACGCCATGTCCTGCGCGACGATGACGGTGACCGGCGCGGACATCGTCTTGTCATAGTTGCCCGGCGACAGCGCGGTCTTGAGCTTGGCCTTCGCGTCCGGCGACTTCACGAACACGAAGCGCGCCGGCGACGAATTGGCGCTGGTCGGGCCCCACTTCAGCAAGTCGTAGAGCGCGTGCAGCAGCGCGTCGGGCACGTCCTTCGGCTGCCAGGCGTTGTGCGTGCGGGCGGAGCGGAACAGTTGATCCAGAGCGGGCTGGTCGAGCGCGTGCGGGTCGAGGGCGGTCATGGAGGTCCTTCAAGGGAAGCGGCGATGGCGACGGAGTATGGGCGTCGTCGTCGTGGCGACGATGCCCGCCGCTGCAACAGGTCGTTGTGAACGCCGGAACGACGCCCGGCACTGCAGCGCGTTTGCACGGCTGGCTACACTCGGGCCATGAGCGACGCGCCGCCCACTCCCATCCTCGTGCTGCACGACGGCGCGGCCGGCAATCGCCGCCAAGCGCTGGCGCTGGCCGAAGCCTGGGGCCTGCCGTTCGACGAGCAGACGCTGATGCCGCGCGCGCCGTGGCGCTGGGCCGCACCGCGCGCGTTCCCCGGCGGCAAAGGCGCCTTCGGCCCGCGTTTCGCAGCCACGCTCGACGCGCCGCCCGCCGTGGCCATCGGCTGCGGACGGCAGGCCGCACTGGCCACGCGCCTGCTGCGCGAACGCGGCGCGCGCGTGGTCCAGGTGCTGCATCCGCGCCTGCCGACGCCGCACTGGGACGCCGTGGTGCTGCCGGCGCACGACGGCGTGGCCGAGGGCGGCAACGTCATCACCTTGAACGGCAGCCTGAACCCGATCGACGACGCGTGGCTGGCGCGCGAGCGCGCAGCGAGTCCCGCGATCGGCGCGGCGCCCGGGCCGATCACCGCCCTGCTCGTCGGTGGCCCGACCGACGACAGCGACTGGGACCGCCACGCGCTCGACGGCATCCTCGAACTGCTGCTGCGCTGGCGGCAGCGCGACGGCGGCACGCTTCGCGTGATCGGCTCGCGGCGCACGCCCTCGGCGATGCGCAAGCAGATCGCCGTCGCCGTGGGCGATCGCGGCCACGTGTGGATGGGCGACGCCGATGGGCCGAACCCCTATGCCGGCACCCTGGCCTGGGCCGACCGGCTGGTGGTGACGCCGGATTCCGCGAACCTGATCAGCGAGGCGGCAGCCACCCGCGCGCCGCTGTGGATCGCCGTGCCGCGCTACAGCCGCGGCCGCATCCGCCACCTCGTGGCGCACGCCCTCGACAGCGGCCGCGCCCGCCCGCTCGGGCCGGAAGGCACGCCGTGGACGGTCGACCCGTGGCGTGAGAGCGCGCGCGTTGCCGAGCGCTTGCGGCCGTGGGTGCTCGAGGCGATCGCCGCGCGTCAGGCGCCGCCGTGCGATGGTCGGGCCGACGCCAGCGCCGCCAACGCCGAGGCCGGCACCAGCGCGGCGTCCTGAGCCCGATCGCGCGGCACGCGCCGCGGCCGACGGTCGAGGGTGCAGCCCAGCGACAGGTCCACCAGCGCGGCGTGCGCGCGGCGCAGCGCCGCCGCGATGCCCGCGTCGATCAGGTCCGCGTCGACCAAGGCCTGCGTGATGTCGGCGCTGTGCCGCGGTGCGAGCAGCGCCGGATGCGCGGCGGCATGGCGCAGCACGGCGTGCTGCAGCGCGAATTCGAGATCGACGAGGCCGCCCTGCGCCTGCTTCAGGTCGAAATACGCAGCATCGCTGCGGTCGAGCTCGCGGCGCATGCGCTCGCGCATGTCCGCGATGTCCTTGGCGAGTGCCGCCGCATCGCGGGGGCGCGCCACGATCTCGCCGCGCAGCGCGTCGATGCGGGCGAGCAGCGCGGCGTCACCGGCCAGCGGGCGCATGCGCACCAGAGCCTGGTGCTCCCAGGTCCACGCGCGTTCGCGCTGGTAGCCGGCGAAGCTGTCGAAGTTGACCACCAGCAGGCCTTTGGCGCCGTCCGGACGCAGCCGCACGTCGACTTCGTAGAGTTTTCCGGCCGCCGTGGCGGTATCGAGCAGCGCCACCAGCTTCTGCGCGAGGCGCAGGAAATAGCGGCCGGCATCGAGCGGTCGCGCGCCGTCCGACAGCGCGTCGGGATTCGCGCCGTGCACGAAGACGAGATCGAGATCGGACGCGAAACCGAGCTCCTGCGCGCCGATGCTGCCGTAGCCGAGCACTGCGAAACCGCAACCGCCGCTCTCGGGTGACACGGCGATGCGGCCGTGGGCGCGCTCCACTTCGCGGGTGGCCAGCGCGAGCGCGGCGCCGACCACGGCTTCGGCGACGAGAGCGAGCAGGCGCGTGGCGGCAACGGCATCGACGCGGCCGGCGCGCCACGCCAGCCCGATGCGGAACGCGACGCTGTGGCGGCGCTCGTTCAGCGCGAGCAGGGCGGCCTCGGCGTCGTCATGCACGGGCACGACCGCCGCGATCTCGCGGGCGATGGTCGAGGCGTCGGGCAGCGGGCCGGCGGCGCGCACGTCGAGCAGCTCGTCGAGCAGCAGCGGGTGGTCGGTCAGGCGCTCCGCGAGCAGCGCGCTACCGGCGCAGACTTGCGCGAGACGCTCGAGCGCCGCGGGCTGCTCGGCGAGCAGCGCGAAGTAGCTGCTGCGCCGGCCGATGGCGGTCAGCAGGGCGATGCCGCGGGTCAGGCTGGCATCCGGCGCGTCGCTGGCGGCGGCCTGCGCGACGAGCGCCGGAACGATGGCGTTGAACCACGCGGCCGCGCGCACCGACAGGCTGCGACGCAGCGCGGACGCCGCGAGCCGGCACAGCGCCTCGTGCGCGCCGTCGGCATCGATGAAGCCCGCGGCCACCAGGGGTGCCGGATCGCCGTCGTCGGGCAGCGCCTGCCAGTACGCCGACAGCGCCGCCGCGCGCGCCGCGGCGCCATCCACGGCCGGGGTGGCGGCATCCGTCGACGATGGGGCGGAGCCGCCACGCGCGCTGCCCAGCACGGCGGCGAACTCGGCCGACACCACCTCGCGATGCGCGCCCAGCGCGGCGTCGAGCGCGGCGGCATCGGCGTAACCGAGACCGCGCGCCACGCGCAGGCGATCGAGCGGCTCGGCAGGCAGCGCGTACTCCTGCGCGTCGCGCAGCATCTGCACGCGGTTCTCGACGCGACGCAGGAAGCGATACGCCTCGGCGAGACGCCGCGCGGTGGCTTCCGGCAGATGCCCGGCCGAGGCCAGCGCCGACAGCGCCGGCAATAGTCCACGGCGCCGCAGCGCCGGCTCGCGTCCGCCGCGGATGAGCTGGATCGCCTGCACCAGGAACTCGACCTCGCGGATGCCGCCGGGGCCGCGCTTCAGGTCGTCGGCCCTGTCCTTGCGCGCGACTTCCGCTTCGATCATCGCCTTCATCTCGCGCAGCGAATCCAGCGCGGTGAAGTCGAGGTAGCGCCGGTAGACGAAGGGCCGCAGCGCGTCGATCAGCACGTCGCCCGCCGCGAGGTCGCCGGCAACCGGGCGCGCCTTCAGCCACGCGTAGCGCTCCCAATCGCGGCCTTCGCGCTGGAAGTAGGCCTCCATCGCGTCGAAGGAGAGCGCCAGCCGGCCGCTGTCGCCGAAGGGCCGCAAGCGCAGGTCGACGCGATGGCTGAAGCCGTCGACCGTGGTTTCGTTCAACAGCTGCGCCAAGCGCTGGCCGAGGCGCACGAAGTAGGGCTCGGCGTCAAGCACGCGCGCGCCGTCGCTGCTGCCGCCGCGCGGGTAGGCGTAGACCAGGTCGACGTCGGAGCTGAAGTTCAGCTCGCCGCCGCCCAGCTTGCCGAGCGCGAAGACGACCAGGCGCTGCTCCCGGCCCTCGGCGTCACGCACGGTGCCGAAGCGCGGCGCGAATTCCGCTTCGGCCTGGGCAAGCGCGCCCTGCAGCGCGGCCTCGGCGATCCGCGTGCTGCCGGCGAGCGTCGCTTCGACCTCGTCGACGGCGTCGACATCGCGTGCGATCAGCACGGTCGAAGCCGCGCAGCGCCAGCGCCGCAGCGCGGCCATGGCGGCGTCGGGCGCGTCGGTGGCCAGCGCGGGAAACGCGGGGAACGCGTGCGGGTCGGCGAGCAGCGCGGGCTGGCGACGCAGTACGTCGAGCGCGAAATCGGAGGCGACCGCCAAAGGCCGCAGCGCGGCGCGCGTCGACGGATCGAGCGGTGCGATCGCCGCGAGAGCATCAAGCCGTCGTTCGACCAGCGAATCCAGCGCGTGTTCCAACCCGGCGGCCGACGGCGCCGCGCGCTCGCCGCTCATCGCCGGGCCCCGCGGCGACGCGCAAAAAAAAGACCCGCAAGGCCAAGGCGCTTGCGGGTCCGTGCCCCCTCCCCCACGTCGGAAGCGCTTCGATCCTGCGTCGCGGCGACGGCCGCTTGCACGCTGCGTCGCAACATCCGCGCGCCGCTCAGCCGTGCAGCGCCAGCAGCAGGCTGGCGAGGCCGAGGAAGAACCCCATGCTGCACACGTCGGTGATCGTCGACAGGATGATCGCCGAGGCCGTCGCCGGGTCGGCACCGAGCCGCTTGAGCGCCAGCGGCACGCCGGCACCGGCCACGCCGGACAGCGCGCAGCTCGCCGTCATCGCGATCAGCACCGTCGCGGCCAGCACCGGCATGTCGGCGCGCTCGCGGGCGATCACCGCCATCGCCGCCGCGGCCAGAGCGCCCGTGCCGAGGCCATTGAGAAAACCCAGCCAGGCCTCCTTGCCGAGCAGCCGCGCGATCGACGCGCCGCGCAGTTCGCCGAGCGTCATGCTGCGCACCACCACGGCCAGCGACTGCGCGCCGAGATTGCCGCTCTGTCCGGCGAGCACCGGCAGGAACATCGCCAGCACGACGATTTCGTTGATGGTGTCCTGGAACACGCCGACGACGCCGGCCGCCACGAACACGGTGAGCAGGTTCAGCAGCAGCCACGGATGGCGGAAGCGGAAGCTGCGCGCCCACGGCGTGGCAAGCCGCTCCTCCTTTTCGACGCCGACCATCGCACCCGCCTGCGCCGAGATCTCGAAGGCCTGCTGCTCGAACAGCGCCTGCCCGCGCACCTGCCCGACCAGCCTGCCGTCGGCTTCGCAGACCGGATAGACCGGGTAATGGCGCTGCACGACTTCGTGCATCGCCTTGATCAGCGGCGTCGTCGGCCGCAGCGAGAAGGGATTTCGCAGCATCACGTCGTCGAGCGCCTGCTCGCGCGCGGCATACAGCAGCTCGCGGAACGCGACGACGCCCTGCAGGCGCTGCGCTGCATCGACGACGAACAGGTAGGTGACCATGCGCGTCTTGACCACCTCGCGCAGACGGTCGATGGCTTCACCCACGCGCGTTCCGAGCGGAAACACCGCCGGCGGGTCTTCCAGCAGGCGGCCGACGCTGCCCTCCGCGTAGCGCTGCGCGTCGGCCCAGTCGGTGCCCGCGGGTGCGGCGGCCATGATCGGCGCGCGCACGTCGGCAGGCAGCGCTTCGAGGATGCGCGCGGCGCGGGCCGGCGGCAGGCCGGCCAGCAGTTGGGCCGCGCGAGCGGGCGGCGTGCGGACAAGCAGTGCGGCCAGCGACGCGGTGTCGAGGCGCTGCAGATCGGGCGCCGACGCGTTCGCTGCGGCAGCGTCCGTCGCGATGTCGCTCGCCTTGTCGCTCACGCTGCCCTCCCCGGCATCGAAGGCGACAAGGCTACCCGATCACGCGCTCAGTCGGCCTTCGGCGCGTTGTGCTCCTGGAACCAACGCTGCACCTGCTGGTACCAGAACACCGAGTTCTGCGGCTTCAGCACCCAGTGGTTCTCGTTCGGGAAGTACACGAAGCGGCTCGGCACGCCCTTCATCAGCAGCGTCTGGTACAGCTCGAGACCGTGGTTCACCGGCACGCGCAGGTCGGTCTGGCCGTGGATGACCAGCGTCGGCGTCTTGAAGTTCGCGGCGTGGTAGTGCGGCGAGTTGCGGCGCAGCACCTCGTCGTTGCCCTCCTCCCAGAAGCCGCCGAAGCGCGGCATCTCGGTGGCGAAATCGGCACCGTACTGGGTGTAGAGGTTGTAGACCTTGGCGTGCGCGACGAGCGCGCGGAACGGATGCTCGCGGCCGAGGATGATGCTGGTGAGATACCCGCCGTAGCTGCCGCCACCGGCGACCATGCGGTTCTTGTCGATCCACGGCTGTGCCGCGAACCATTCCGCCGCCTTGATGACGTCCTGGTACGGCTTCTCGGCCCACTCCGGGTTGATCGAATCGGTGAAGGCCTGGCCGAAGCCCGAGCTGCCGTGGAAGTTCGGCCATGCCGTCACGTAGCCCCAGCTCCCGAACACCTGCGCATTCCAGCGGAACGCCATGCCGTCGGTGATCGCGTTGTGCGGGCCGCCGTGGATCAGCATGAAGAACGGGTACTTCTTGCTGCGGTCGAAGCCCGGCGGGTAGTTGACCCACATCTGGATCGGCTGGCCGTTGGCGCCGGTGTACGTGACCGACTCGTAGGTGCCGAAATCAGTGTTCGCCAACAGCTCGTCGTTGATCGTCGACAGCTTGGTGGCGCGACCGCTGCCGGCGTCGATGCGCACCAAGGTGGGCGGTTCGATGAAGGTCTGGCGCAGGCCGACCATCAGGCCGTTCTTCGCCAGCGCTAACCCGTTGAACGAGGCCGCACCGGTGATCGCGCGCGGCTCGCCGGACAGCGGGAACTCGTAGGCGCGCACGGTGCCGGCGTCATCCACCGCGCCGAACAGGCGGCGGCTGTCCGGGGCCCACAGGTATTCGCTCACCGTGCGGTCCCAGTCGGCGTACATCTCGCGCGTGGCGCCGCTGCGTCGCTCGCGCAGCATCAGCCGGCCCTTGTCGGCGTAGAAGCCCTCGATGCGCTGCTGGATGAAACTCAGGGTGCGGCCGTCGGGGCTGTACAGCGGTGCGCCGTCGTTGGCCGGGTTCTCGCCGGTGAGGTTCACCGGCTTGGCCGCGACCGCGCCGGCCGCCGGGATCGCCACGGTGAACACATCGTTGTTGGCGTCCTCGCGCGCCGGGTTCGAATCGGCGACGAAAGCGAGCTCGGTGCCCTCCGGCGACACCGCGAACAGCGAATCGGTGCCCTGCACCGCGCTGCGCGGCAGCTCGAGGCCGGTGCCCAGCGTCAGCGCCTGCGGCGCGCCGCCGCCGACGTCGACCGCGAAGACGTGGAACTGGCGCTCGTCGATGTAGCGGTCCCACGCGGTGACGGGGCCGCCGTCCCAGACCTGGCCGGTCATCTTGCTGGCGGCGCGCTCGTCGATGCGCTTGCCCTGCTCGGCCAGCGGCAGGTCGGCGAACACGCGCGAAACAAACGCGATGCGGCGGCCGTCGGCGAACCACTTCGGGCTCTGCACGCCGGTGGCCAGCGTGGTGAGGCGACGCGCTTCGCCGCCGTCGATCGGCATCACGTACAGCTGCGGCGCCTTGTCGTCCTCGCGCTGCGCGGTGAAGGCGATGAAGCGGCCGTCCGGGCTGAAGGCCGGCGAGCCCTCGTTGCCCACGTGCGTGGTGAACGCACGCTCGCCGCTGCCGTCGGCGTTCCACATCCACAGGTCGGTGTAGGCCTTGTCCTCCTTCATGTCGAAGCGCGTGACCGGCGCGACGATGCGCGCACCGTCCGGCGACACGACCGGATTGCCGAGGCGCTGGATCTGCCAGCTGCGCTCGATGGTGAAGGGCTGCTTGGCCGGCGTGGCGGCGACGGCGGGCTGCGCGGGCGCGGCGGGCGTCGCGGCCGATTGCGCGGCGAGCGGCGCCGCGGCGACGAACAGGGCGAGAGCGAGGACGGAGCGGATCATCGGGACTCCAGCGGTGGGCACGAAGAAAGAGGAGGAACGTTGCGGAGGCTCGGCGCGCTAGAACCCGAGCGGAATGCCGAACACGAAGAACACCAGCAGCAGGGTGGTCCAGCAGAGCAGGAAGCACACCGAGTACGGCACCATCATCAGCATCATGTCGCCGATCGTCATGTCTGGCCGGTAGCGGCGCATGAAGGCGAGGATGATGCCGGCGTAGGCCATCATCGGCGTCACGATGTTGGTCGAGGAATCCGCCACGCGATACGCGGCGGCGACGAGGTCCGGCGTCATCTGCGGGTTCACCTGGTAGAGCATCGGCACGAAGATCGGCCCGAGCAGCAGCCACTTCGAGGTGAGCCCGCCGACGAACAGGTTGATCAGCGTGGTCGTGATGACGAAACCGACCAGCAGCAGCACCGGGTTGTCGGCAAGGCCGAGGCCCAGCAGGCCCTGCGCGCCGAGGTAGGTGATGTACGCACCGAGCCCGCTGTAGGTCAGCAGGCCGAGGAAGTTGTACGAGAAGAAGGTCAGCACCAGGATGTAGCCGGTGGTGTTGGCCTGCTTGGTCATCGCCTCGACGACGTCGGCGAGCTTCGTGAATTTCCCGCTCGCGAAGCCGAAGGCCATGCCGACGGCGACGAAGTAGAACGAGATCAGCAGGATCACGTTGTTGAGGAAGGGGTGCACCTCGCGGCCGTCCGGCCCGGTGAACGAGGCCAGCGGACCGTAGGCGAATCCGGCGATGACCAGCAGCGCGACCGGCGTGGCCCACGCGGCGGAGCGCAGGCCACGGCGCTCGGCGTCCGTCAGCGTGAACTCGCCGAGGTCGAGATCGGCGGGTTTCGTCCACGGCTGTGCGCTCAGCTTCGGCGCGACGAAGCGCTTCGTCACGAAGGCGCCGACGATGGCGAGCAGGAAGGTCGAGGCCACCATGAAGAAGTAGTTCATGGTCGCGGCGTTCAGCGGCGTTCCGTCGGCCGTCGCGAAAGGCACGCCCTGCGCTTCCGCGAAGGTCTTCGCATTGAGGCCGACGATCACGTCGGGCGGCGTGGCGGGGATCAGGTTCGCGCTGAAGCCGGCCGACACGCCGGCGAAAGCCGCGGCCATGCCGATCAGCGGGTTGTGGCCGAGCGCGGCGTACAGCAGGCCAGCGAGCGGGATCAGCACGAGGTAGCCGGCGTCGGTCGCCAGCGAGCTCATGATGCCGAGGAACACCAGCAGCAGCGGCATCCAGCGCATCGGCACCTGGCGCCCGGCCTTCTTGATCAGCGCACCGAGCAGGCCGGCGTGTTCGGCCACGCCGATCGCCAGCGTCACGATCAGGATCACGCCGAGCACGCCGTTGCCGAAGCCCAGCCAGTTCGCCAGCAGGGCGTTGTCGAAGATCCAGCGCACGTGCTCGCCGGCCAGCATCGGCTTGATGCTCTGTTCGACCGGGCCGTTCGGGCCGAGTGTGGCGAACGTCGTGCCGCCGAGCAGCGCGGCGGCGACCAGCGCGACGAGGTAGAAGCCGATGAACAGCAGCACCGGGTCGGGGATGGCGCGGGCGATGCGCTCGATGCGGGAGTACGTCGTGGCCAAGGCGGACAGGCAATGTGATCGGCCCGTGACCGTGACGAAGGCGATGTGAAAACCGCGCCTTCGCCGGCCCTGCGCGCGGGCGCCTTGTCGGGGTGCGTTGGGGCTCCGCATGATCCGGCCATGCGCCCACCGACGTTCACGCTCCTGCCCCTCGCCCGCCGCCCGACCACCGCAGCGCGGCTGCGCGGCTGGTTGGCGGCGGCGTGCCTCGCGCTGCCCACGTTCGGGCTCGCCGCGCCGTTTGCCGCCACGGCCGAGGCCCTGAGCGCCGAGCACTGGATCGCGCGCTGGCCGGGCGCGCCGACCGTGCATCTCGACGCCGCCGCCGTCGCCGCGCTGAATGCCCGCCTGTTCGACGCGGACCCCGCGCTGACGCGCCTCTCGGCGCTGCCCGAGGCGCTGCCTGCCGACGCCGTCCGCGCGCGCATCCTCGCGCTGTCGACGCCGTCGCCGCGGCTGCGCTGCTTCGCCGACGGCCGCGAGGTGCGCGAGCGCGATCACCGGCGCTGGCGCGGGTCGCTGGGGCTGCGCGCGCTCGACCGCGACGAGTCGCGGCGGCTCGGCTGGGCGCTGGTGACGCGTCGCGCGGCGCTGCGGACCTTCCCCACCGACGAGGCGGTGTTCGCGGCGTGCGATGACACCGACCTCGACCGCTTGCAGGAGTCGGCCTTCTTCCCCGGCACGCCGGTGGCGGTGCTGCACGCGAGCGCCGACGGCCGCTGGCGCTTCGTCGTCGGGGCGACGTATGCCGCGTGGGTCCGCGCCGACGCGCTGGCGATGACCGAGCGCGACACCGCGCTCGACTTCGCCGCGCGCGCCACGCGCACCGTGCTCGAACCCGTGGCGCGGCTGGCGACCGCGCCGGAGGCGCCCGCCGTGTCGCAGCTCGCGCTGGACATGGGCGTGGCCTTGCCCGAGCGCCGCGACGGGCCGCTGGCCGACGCGGTGAACGGGCAAAGCGCGCTGGCGTCTTTCGTCGTCGAGGTGCCGACGCGCGCCAGCGACGGCTCGCTCGCAATCGCGACGGCGCTGCTGCCGCGCGGCGAGGCCTCGCACGATGGGCCGCTGCCGGCTTCGCGGGCGAACGTGCTGCGGCAGGCGTTCCGCTTCCTTGGCGAGCGCTACGGCTGGGGGCACGCGAACGGCGCGCGAGACTGCTCGGGCTTCGTGGCCGAGGTGTATCGCAGCGTCGGCATCGTGCTGCCGCGCAACACCGGCGACCAGGCGCGCAGCCCGGCGCGGGTCCGGCAGGCGCTTGACGGGCTCGATCGTGAAGCGCGGCGCGCGGCGATTGCGAGACTCGCGCCTGGTGACCTGATCTATCTGCCCGGCCACGTGGTGATGGTGGTCGGCCACGACGCCGGCGGCCCGTGGGTGATCCACAGCGTGCACCGGCTGCGCACCCGCGACGCCGACGGCGCGCTGCGCACGTGGCCCGCGAACGGCGTCGTCGTCACGCCGCTGCGCCCGCTGCAGTTCGACGAGACGCGCGACTACCTCGACGCCGCCACCGCGCTGGTGCGCGTGCTGCCCGAGGACCGCATCGAATGAGCGCGCCGATTTGAGGATCACCGGAGCACGCCTCGGCCGGCTTCGCGTGCCGCTGACGGTGCCGTTCCGCACGGCGCTGCGCGAGGTCGATCGCATCGACGACGTCGTGCTTCAGCTCGAGACCGACACCGGCGCCGTCGGCCACGGCAGCGCGGCGGCCACGGCGATGATCACCGGTGACACCCACGCGTCCATCGAGGCGGCACTGCGAGGGCATCTGCTGCCGGCGGTCCTCGGCGGCGACGTCAGCGAACTGCCGGCGCTGCTTGATCGGCTCAACCGCGCGATGGCCGGCAATCCCAGCGCCAAGGCCGCGGTCGACATCGCCCTGCACGACCTCGCCGCGCAGGCCGCGGCCCTGCCGCTGCATCGCTTCCTCGGCAGCGGCGTCGAAGACGCGGTCACGCTCGACACCGACCTCACCATCAGCGCCAATCCGCTGCCGACGATGCTCGCCGACGCGCGCGCCGCGCTCGACGCGGGCTATCGCGCGCTGAAGATCAAGGTGGGCAAGCATCGCGACGACGATCTCGCCGTCGTGCTCGCGCTGCACGCCGCCGTGGCGGGCCGCGCCGCGCTGCGCCTCGACGCCAACCAGGGCTGGACCGTGCCGCACGCCATCGCGGTGATGCGCGCGCTGGAGGCGAGCGGCGTCGAGATCGAACTGCTGGAGCAGCCGGTGCCCGCCGATGACCTCGACGGCATGGCGCAGATCCGCGCGGCGATCCGCACGCCGCTGCTCGCCGACGAGTGCGTGTTCGGCGCCCGCGACGCGGAGCGCGCGCTGGCGGCCGGCGCGGCCGACCTCATCAACATCAAGCTGATGAAAAGCGGCGGGCTGGCCGGCGCCTCGCGCGTCGCGGCGGTCGCGCGTGCCGGCGGCGTGCCGTGCATGGTGGGCTGCATGCTCGAGAGCAGCATCGGCGCCGCGGCGGCCGCGCATGTCGCCGTCGCCAACGCGGACGCGGTTCGCTTCATCGACCTCGACAGCCCCGGCCTCGCGCGCTTCGATCCCGTCGACGGCAACGTGGCGTTCGATGGCCCGCGCCTCCGCGTCGGCGATACTCCGGGCCTCGGCATCCGCGCCATCGCCGGCCTCGACCTTCTGGAGCCCTGACATGACCCCGCTTTCGCGCTCCCGCCCCCGATTCTCCGCGTTGAGTGCGCCGCTCGCCACGCTGATGGGTGCCGCCCTGCTCGCCGGCTGCGCCGGGATGGGCGGGCGCACCGTCGTCGCACCGGCGTCCGAGGCCACGCTGCCGCCGCGCAGCGTCGCGAACCACGGCCCGTGGCCGAACCCCGCGACGCGCCAGCTCGTCGTCGTGGTGACGCCGAACTGGAACGCGCCGAACGGTCGGCTCGCGCGCTTCCAGCGCATGCCGGGCGGCGGCTGGCAGCCCGTCGGCGGCTCGTTCCCGGTCAGCGTCGGCCGCAGCGGCAGCGGCTGGGGCAAGGGCGTGCACGCGATGCAGATCGACGGCCCGCAGAAGATGGAGGGCGACGGCCGCGCGCCGGCCGGCGTGTTCGCGATCGGCCCGGCCTTCGGCTATGCCGCATCGGCGGCGACCCGACTGCCCTACGCGGCGATGCAGCGCGAGCACTGGTGCGTCGACGTGCTCGGGTCACCGCTGTACAACCGCATCGTCGACACCCGCGAGGTCGGCGAACGCGCCGTCGAAGGCAGCACCGAGCCGATGCGCCGCGACCTGCACAAAGACGGCGATCAGCGCTATCGCTTGGGCTTCGTCATCGAACACAACGCGGCCGGCATCGACCGCGCCGGCAGCTGCATCTTCGCCCACCTGTGGGAAGCGCCGGGCGTGCCCACCGCGGGCTGCACCGCGATGAGCGACGCGGACATGGCCGCGCTGCTGGGCTGGCTCGACCCGGGCCAGCAGCCGCGCTTCGTGCTGCTGCCGGTGCAGGCCTACGCGCGCCTGCAGATCGAATGGGACCTGCCGGCACCGGGCGCGTGAGCGGCGCCGCGAAGGTCTTCCTCGGGCTGCTGCTCGGCGCGGCGCTCGGCCTCGTCCTGGACGCGCTCGCACCGACGGCGGCGCAGCAGGCGGCGGCCATCGCGCAGCCCATCGGCAAGCTGTGGCTCAACGCGCTGCAAATGACCATCGTGCCGCTGGTAATGGGCCTGCTGATCGTCGGCGTCGCGCAGGCGAGTGATGCCGCGGCTTCGGGCCGCATCGCGCGCCGCACGCTGGCGTGGATCTTCGGGCTGGCGACGGCCTCGGCGCTGTTCACCGCGTTCTTCGCGCCCTTCCTGCTGGGCTTCGCGCCGCGCAGCGATGCGCTGACCGAGGCGCTGCAAGCCGTGACCGGCAGCGTCGCCGCGCCGGAGGGCAGCGTCGCGGCCAGTCTCGCCGCCCTCGTGCCCACCAACGCCATCGCCGCCGCCGCGCAGGGCGCGATCGTGCCGCTCGTCGTGTTCACCCTGCTGTTCGCGTTCGCCTTGACGCGCATCCCGGCGGGGCGCCGCGCACCCGTGCTTGCGCTGGCGCAGGGCGTGGCCGACGCGATGATCGTCATCGTGCATTGGGTGCTGAAACTTGGCCCGATCGGCGTGTTCGCGCTGATCCTGCCGGTCACCGTGCAGGCCGGCGGCAGCGTGCTCGGCGCGCTGGGCGTGTACGTGTCCGTGCTGATCGCGACCTACCTCGCGATTACGGCAATGCTCTACGTCATCGCGCCGCTCGGCGGCGGTGAGCCGCTACGGCGCTTTGCCAGCGCGATCCTGCCCGCACAGGTCGTCGCGGCGAGCACCCAGAGCTCGCTGGCCAGCCTGCCGGCGATGCTGCAGGCGGCGAACGAGCGCTTCGGCTATCCGCCGCAGGTCGGCGCGCTGGTGCTGCCGCTGGCCGTCTCGCTGTTCCGCATCACCAGCCCGGCGCAGTATCTCGGCGTCATGAGCTTTATCGCGTGGGCCTACGGCATCGAGCTCGACGCCACCACGATCGCCACCTGCATCGCGCTGGCCGTCGTCATCAGCCTCGGCTCGGTGGGCCTCCCGGGGCAGGCGAGCTTCATGGGCACCAATCTGCCCGTCGTGCAGGCGGCCGGGTTGCCAGTGGAGCCGCTCGGCCTGCTGCTCGCCGTGGATCTGATTCCCGACGTGTTCGCGACGGTCGGCAACGTGAGTGCCGATCTCACCGTCGCCAGCAAGGTCGGCCGCGCGGAGGCGCGCGAGGCGGCGTAGCCCATCGGCGCTCGGGAACGCTGTGGCACAGTGCGGGCACGTCCCTTCATTGCGTCCTGCACGCCACGCCGACCCATGCTGAACGCCCTGCTGCTCGCCTCCGCCATCGCGTCGTCCGCCGCCGCCACGTCCGCGCCCGACTGGACGACGCCGGCGGAAGCCAGCGGCTTCACGCAGACGCCGCGCTACGCCGAAACGATGGCCTACTTCGAGCGCCTCGACGCGGCGAGCCCGCAGGTGGCGATGCTCGAATTCGGCACCTCGCCGCAGGGCCGCGCGATGCGCGCGGTGATCGTGTCGAACGATGGCGTCACCACGCCCGAGGCCGCGCACGCGACGGGCAAACCGGTGATTCTCATCCAAGCCGCCATCCACCCCGGCGAGAACGAGGGCAAGGACGTGCTGATGGCGCTGGTGCGCGACCTCACCGTCCGCGGCAAGCACGCGTCGCTGATCGACCACGCGGTGCTGGTGCTGGTGCCGATCTTCAACGTCGACGGCCACGAGCGCTTCGGGCCGTTCAATCGCATCAACCAGAACGGCCCCGAGGCGATGGGCTGGCGCGCCACCGCACAGAACCTCAACCTCAACCGCGACTACACCAAGCTCGACGCGCCGGACATGCAGGCGTGGATGCGGCTCTGGAACGCGTGGAACCCCGACCTGCTCGTCGACCTGCACAACACCAACGGTGCGGACTACCAGTACGCGATGACCTGGGCCTTCGAGGCCGCGCAGAACATCGAAGCGCCGCTCGTCGACTGGCAGCGTCGCGCGTTCGACGAGGCGATGAAGCCCGCACTCGCGAAGCAGGGCTGGCCGGTGGCCTTCTACGTGAGCCTGAAAGACCCGACCAACCTGCGCGCCGGCCTGCTCGAAGGCGCATCGGGCCCGCGCTTTTCCGTCGGCTACGCCGCGGCGGTCAATCGCCCCGGCCTGCTGGTCGAAACGCACATGCTGAAGGACTTCCGCACCCGCGTGGCGGTGAACGAAGCGCTGCTGGTCGAGATGCTGCGGATGCTCGGCGCCGAGGGCGACGCGCTGCAGGCCGCGAACGCGCAGGCCGACGCCGCGCGCTTCACCGAAGGCACCCCGATGCCGCTGGCCTTCGGCCTCGCGGACAGCACCGAAGTCATCGACTTCCAGGGCTACGCCGACACGCGCACCGAAAGCGAGCTCTCCGGCGGCACCTGGGTGCGTTACGACACCGCGCAGCCGCAGACGCTGCGCGTGCCCGTGCAGCGCACGGTGACGGTGACGGCCGAAGCGCCCGCACCGGCGGCCTATGTCATTCCGCCGCAGTGGAGCGCGGTGATCGATCGCCTGCGGATGCACGGCGTCGCGATGACGCGCATCGATGCGGAAACCACCGTTGACGCCGGCCGCTACCGCTTCGGCAAGGTGTCGTGGGCACCGCGTCCGTTCGAAGGCCGCCACGCCATCGTCGAGCTCGAGCAGACGCTCGGGACGAGCGAGCAGGACATTGCGGCCGGAAGTTGGCTGATTCCGATGGACCAGCCGAAAGCGCGGCTGATCGCGCTGCTGCTCGAGCCCGCCTCGCCCGACAGCTTCCTGCGCTGGGGCTTCTTCGACGCGATCTTCGAAGACAAGGAATACGCCGAGCCGCGCGTGATGGAAGCGATGGCGCGCGAGATGCTGGCAAAGGACCCGGCACTGAAGTCCGCGTTCGAGACTCGGCTCGCCAACGATGCCGCCTTCGCCGCCGACCCGCGCGCGCGCCTGCGCTTCTTCTACGAGCGCACGCCGTACTTCGACAGCGAGTTCAGTCGATACCCGGTGCTTCGCCTCGACGCCGCCGCAGCTCGGCAAGCCGCCGCTGGAACACCCGCGCCTCCCACGCCAGCAGCCGCCAGGTGAGATCGGCGAGCAGCGCAAACCCGAGGCCAACGAGCACGCCGCCGACGAACAGCGCATTCGTGTAGCGCAGCGCGTCGGGCCATGCGTCGCCAATGCCCGCGAACGCCATCGCGCCCAAACCCACCCAGGCGGTAAATCCGTACACCGGCACGATCGTCAGCGGGTTGGTGATGAACTGCAGCGCCGCCATCACCGTCAGGTTGCCGCGCACCCCAAGCGCGGCGCCGAAGGCCAGCGGCAGCTGCAGGCCATACAGCGGCAAGAAGGCCAGCACCGAGCCGACGTACAGCGAGGGGATGACGTTCGCTCGCTTGAACGACCACAGGAAGGCCGCGCGCTGCGCATGCCGCGCGAACCACTTCAGCACCGGGTAGCGCGAGAGGTTCGCGCGCCGCGGCAGCGGACGAAGGATGCGGCGCAGGCGCTGGCGGCGCCGGAACCACTCGGTCTGGTGACGGTGCAGGTCGTCGTCGGGAGGCATGCACGCATTATCCCCGGCGCCGCGCTCACTTGCCGGTCACCCGGCCTTCAAGGGCGGTTGATGCGGAACCACGCACCATCGCCGCTCGCCCGAGGAGCCCGACCGATGAGCCTGTTCCGCCTGATCTACGCCAGCCGCGCCGCGGAAACGCTCACCCCCGCCGACCACGAGCAGATCCTCGAATCGTCGCAGCGCAACAACGGCAAGGTCGGCGTCACCGGCGTGCTGGCCTTCGGCGCGCGCGAGTTCCTGCAGTGCTTGGAAGGGTCGCGCGAAGCGGTCAACGCGACCTACACCCGCATCCTCGGCGACCCGCGCCATCGCGACCTCGTGCTGATCGACTGCCGTGACGTGGAACAGCGCTGGTTCGGCGAATGGGGCATGCACGGCCTGCCGCCGTCGCGGCTGACCCGCCAGCGTGTGCTGCGCTACAGCGAGCGCGAGCTGTTCACGCCGACGCGGATGAGCGGCCCCAGCGCGATCGCCCTGCTGGCCGACCTGGCCCGAGACATCGACAGTGCGACGGTCGCTCCGCCCGCAGGCCCTATCGGTCCGACCGGCCGCGCCAACGCTGGATTGGTGCCCAAACTCTAGAGAGTGAAGGCCAGATAACAGGGCGATGACGCCCTGTCGCACCCGCCGACCAGGGCGGGCCGCCTTCTGCGCCCCGACGACTCTCCAAGAATGACAAGGACCCAGCCCATGACCCGCAAGACCCTGCTTGCCGCCCTGCTGCTCGCCGCGCTTCCCGGCGCCGCCGCGGCCGAAGGCTTCAACTGGAACGCCACCATCGCCTCCGACTACCTGTTCCGCGGCATCGACCAGAACGACGACCAGCCGGCCCTGCAGCTCGGCGCCGGCTACGGCTTCGAAGGCGGCATGTACGTCGGCGCCTGGGCGTCGAACGTCGACTTCGGCGACAGCACCGACGCGGAGTACGACCTGTTCATCGGCTGGGCCGGCGATCTCTCCGACACCACCAGCCTCGACGTGCAGCTCGTCCGCTACGACTACATCGGCACGCCGAGCGGCGTCGACTACGCCTACAACGAGCTGATCGGCAAGCTCGGCTTCGCCGAGAACTACACGTTCACGCTCGGCTACACCAACGACTTCCTCAACGCCGACGAGGACAGCTTCTACTACAACTTCGCTGGCGGCTGGGACTTCGCCGAGCACTACACCTTCAACGCCGGCATCGGCTACACCACCGTGGGCGGGCCGCTCGAGAACTACCTCGACTACAGCGTCGGCGTGAGCCGCGAGTTCGGCCCCGCCACGGTCAGCCTGAGCTACGTCGACACCGACAGCAGCGCCGAGAACAACTTCGGCCCGGACAACGCCGAAGACAAGATCCTGCTGACGATCGGCTTCGGCGGCTGATCACCGGCGCCGTCGGGCGCCCGGCGGCGGTGGACGCGTCAACGGAAAACCCCGCGGCCTGCCGCGGGGTTTTTGTTTGCGCCATTCCGCACCGCGGCGATGCGGCGCGCGGCGCTACTGCACCGTGCAGGCGAAGGTGAAGGTCGCCGTGTTGCTGCCCGTCGTGGCCGGCAGCGTGCCGAGCGCGACGCCGGTGCCGAGGCTCGCGACGGTCAGCGCACCTGCCGGGCAGACGCCGGCGGTCGGGCTGGCGCAAGTGACCGGTGCCGCCGCCGCGCAGGTCAGGCCCGCGCCCGGCGTATCGGAAACACGTGCACCGGTCACGGCGTCCGGGCCGTCATTGGTGACGACGACGGTGTAGGTCGTCGTGGAGCCGGACACGACCGTGTCGGCCGGCTGGTCCGACGGGCCGGCGAGCGGCGTATTGGTCTTGGTGATGCGCAGATTGGCGCTGGCGGTGAAGTCGCAGATCGGCATCGCGCTGCGCGCCGGCGCCGAGGTCACCGAGCCCGCGCCACCACGCGTCGTTCCATTGGGCGGAAACTCGGTGACGGCACCCGAGTTCGACACGCCGTTGGCACCTCCGTTGACGCTGCCGCTGGACCCCGGCACAGCGAGAAAACCACCACCACCGCCGCCGCCGCCACCTTCCGACTCATTGTTGGTGATCAGCTGCGTGCCGCCCGTGCCGCCGTTCGCCGCAATCGTCAAGGATCCCGCCGACGGCGCGACCAGCACCACGCCGCCGCCGCCGCCGCCGCCGCCCGGCGCGTCGTTGTGCCCGGGTGAACTGTTTGCCGCCGTGGCGCCGTTGGCGCGCAGCGCGCCGCTGCCGGCCACCGCGTTGGCGAGCAGCAGCACCAGGCCGCCGCCCGGTGCGCCGGCGCTGCCGGCATTGTTGTTGGCGTCACCCGCACCGCCGCCGCCACCGAAGAACAGCCGCGTGTTGCCCGTCGTGGCCGGGTTGTTCGACAGCGGCCGGCCGCCCAGGCCGCCGCGCTCACGTCGTGAGTTGCCGCCCCACAGCGCGTTGCCCGGCGCGATTGCGAGAGCGTCCTGGTTCGCAGAGCCGAAGGTGTAGCCGCCGCGTCCGCCGCCCGAGGAGTTCGTCGTCGCCGTCAGCGTGCCGTCGATGTTCCAGGCCGCAGCCCACGTCGCGTTGCTGTTGTCCGGCACGCCCTGCCCGCTCCAGCCGACCACGCTGCCGCCGTTCGCACCGCCGCCGCCGCCGGCGTTGTGCGCATTGCCGCCGCCGCCGCCGTTGGCCGGCGCGCCGCGACCGTAGCGTCCCGCGGCGGTGCTGTCGTAGGTCGCGCCGAAGCCCGCGATGCTCTCGCCTTTTTCGGCGCCAAGGATCGGGTCGGTGGTGCTGTAAAGCGTGACGTCGTTGCCGCTCGGGTTCGACTGGTTGTCCAGCACGCCGCCGCGGAAACCGCGGGCATCGGCATGCACGGCGCCGTTGATGGTGGCCGTGCCGTCGACGATCGCCGCGACCACGCCGCCGGTGCTGCCGTTCCACGCCTGCGGAACCATCGCCGCGCCGGCGTTGACGGTGAGGCTCGCGTACTGCGGCACGCGGACGACCTGCGCGCCGCTCGAGTAGCTGAAGCGCAGCGGCGTCGTGTCGCACGCGGTGCCGAGGGTGACCGTCGAGCCGCTGACCGAGGCGACGCTGACGAATTCGTAGCGCCCCGCGTTGCCGATCGCGGTGACCGCTCCGTACGTCGGGCCGTTCGTGGTGCCGATGCTCGCGCCCTGCGCCTGATACACGAGCAGCACGTCACCGGCGGTGATGCCGGCCGTGCTCGCGAGGGTCAGCGTGCCGTCGCCGGAACTCGCCGCGCCGCTGAGCGTGGTGTAGGTGTTGACCACGGTGGCGATGCCGGTGATGACGCCGGCGCCATCCTTGCCGAGCTGGCGCGCGTGGGCGGGCGAGACCGTCAGGCCAAGGGCCAGCGTGAGGGCCGCAGCAACAGGAGAAACGCGCATCAGTACCAGCCCACCACGTTGAGGAACCACCCGCGGTGGTCGTAATCGAAATCAGTGAGGTCGTCGCTGAAATCGGTGAAGTTGTAGCCGAGGCCCACGCGGAAGTGGTCGCCGAGATCGCGATCGACGCCCAGCAGCGCGCCGCTGCGGTCGCCGCCGTCGCGTACGCCGAGCCAGCGGTACTCGCCGAGCGCCGACCATTCATCGGCGAACGCGTAGCGCGCCTGCGCCGCAGCGAAGGTCGCGGCCGAGTCGGCCCACTGGCCCTGCAGGCGGTCGAAGCGCACCTCACCCTCGCGACGCGCGAGCTTGCCGGCGAACTCCCAGCGCGTGTCCGGGTTGTAGATGCCCTCGAAGGCCAGCACCTGGCTGCGCTGGTCGTAGAACGCGATGTTCTCGCCCACCTGCGGCAGCGCCGACACGTCGTACAGGAACGTGTAGCGGCCGAGCAGTGCCCAGCGCGTCGAATCGTAGGGCCGCCATGCGAAGCCGAGGTTGGCTTCGGTGAACTCGGCACCGGCGCTGGCGAGCAGCTCGTCCTCGGTGCGCGAGTAGTTCAGGCGCGCCGCGATGCGGAGGCTCTCGTTGAAGCGATGGGTGATGAAGTTCGTCGTGACCCACTGCGAGCGGCGCTCGAGGCCGCTGTCCTCGCGACGCTCCAGGCGGCTGCTCCAGCGCGTGTCGTTCGACGTGTGGCCGGCGTTGACGCTGGCCGCGCGACGTTCGACCACCCCGATGCCGCGATCGAGCTCGGCCTGCTGCAGCGTGAAGCCGAGATTCCAGCCGACGCCGGGGAAGAAATCCATGCCGAAGGTGTGCGCGAGGCCGGAGCCGCTCGGGTCTTTCAGGTACTGGCTTTCGTTGAACACGTTCGTCTGGTTCGACAGCCGCCAGCGCTGGCCCAGCGTCCAGCCGGTGTTGCCGCGCGGGTTGAACAGCGGGTCGAACGCGGTGCGGTCGGTGGAATACGTGTATGCGCCGTAGAACGAATGCTCGGGCGTCAGGCGGTACTCGGCATCCACGCGCGCGGAATCGCCGCGATCGCCACTGGTCAGCTCCGCACCGACGCTCGACAGATCGCCGAACAGGTAGCGCGCGCCGGCGGTGTAGGCGTCGTTGTCGGCGTACTGGCCGTCGTCGTCGTCCAGCGTCACCTGCGCGATGCCGTAGAGCTCGAGCGTGCTGCCGAAGCGATGCCGGTACTCGACCGCCGCCAAGGTGCCGGCGCCATCACCGATGAGCCGCTGCTCGTCGACGCGACGCACTTCGCCGGTCAGCGTCGCAACCTCGCCGATGCGCCATTCGCCGGCGACCTGGCTCTGCGTCAGCGACTCCGCGCCGCGCTCGGCGGTGCTGTGCCGCGCGCGCACGCTGAAGTTCTCGTGGAACTGCCCGAGCAGGTCGGCGCCGGTTTCCTCGACGTCCGCGCCGGTGTCGAAGCGCCCGGTCGAGAAGCCGGCCTCGACATCGCGCCACCAGGCACCCGCCGACCATTCCAGCGCCGTCCAGCCGAGCTCCTTGAAGTTCGCCCGCGCTTCGACCGCGCGCGCTTCGCCCTCGCGCGGGCCCGTGACCGCGTTCGTCTCGACGAAGCTCAATCCGCCGTTGTCGGAGAAGAAGATCGGCGCGCTGGTGGCTTCGCTGCGGCTCTGCTCGAGCTTCAGGTAGGTGCCACGACCGGCCTGCAGCGTCACGTCGGCGCCCTGCAGCGCGTAGTCGTCGCCGGCGCGGTTCTCGTCGACCCACGTGGCGCCCACGGCCACGTGCTCGCCGAACCAGTGCCGGCCGCGGAAGCCCGCGGTGACGCCGTCGGCGTCGAAGCCGTCCGGCACGTACTCGTAGTCGGCCAGCAGCACCTGCGCGAAGCCGTCGAGCGGCGCGTCGCGGGTGATGGTCGGCAGGTTCTCGCGCGTCACCGTTGCCAGCGGGCGGGTCAGCGTGACGCGGCCCTGGAACTCATCGATCTCGTAGTCGACGCCGCGCACCAGCGGCACCGTGGCCTCGACGCGGCCGGTGGTGCCGTCGCGGATCTCGAGCACGAGGCGATCCGAGCCCGGCAGCACGTCGCCGTGCCGCAGGTAGTACAGGCTGCCGCCGGTGCCGAGGAATTCGCTGTGGCCCGGTGCGGTCTGCGCTTCCGACGCGAACAGTTTCAGCTCGCTGCCCGGCTCGCCGAGCACGGTGGCGCGGCGCGAGCGCCACGACAGCGCGCCGCCGTAGAGCGCGCGCGAGTACTGGCCGTACTCGGTGCCGGTGATGCCGGTGGCGAAGTTGCCCCACAGCGCCTGGCTCTTGTCCCAGTCGACGCGGACGTAGAGCCGGCCCTGCGTGTCGACGTCGCGATAGGTCGTCGAATCGTCGCCGTACACCGGGTAGTAGCGGTCCGGGTCGAGGCGGCGGAACACGTCCTGTGGGTCGGCGTCCCAGAAGCCGTTGAACAGCTCCGAGATCTCGCGCTCCTGCGTGTCGGCCTGCGCGGTGACGAGGTATTTCCCCTTCACCTTGCCCTTCAGGTAGAACGCGAGGCGGCCGTCGACCACGAGGCTGTCGTCGAAGCGGTCGTCATCGCCGATCGGCTGCAGCGAGCCCGAGGCGTCGTTGCCCGACAGCGTCAGGTCGGCGATCGCGACGGCGAACAGGTAGCGGCCGGTGACGTCCAGCTCGAGCTGGCGCGAGAGGCGCTGGCCGCCCGGCGCGGTGAGTTCGATATCGAAGGCGTGGCGACCGACCGGCACGAGGTACTCGGCGACGAGCTTGCGCTCGAGATCGACCGGCTGGCTCTGCCCGTTGATCTGCACGACGTAGCCTTCGGCGATGTCGCGGCCCTGGATGCGGATGCGCGAGCCGTAGATCGGGATGTTCTGCCGCGCCAGCGCGCTCTGCCCGAACACGCTGTCGATCTGGCTACGGCGTTCGGCGTCTTCCGGTTCGAACGCGATGCCTTCGCGACGCTCCACGTCGAGGCGCAGGCGATCCTGGCCGCGCTGCGATTCTTCCGGGCTCACGAGCTGCAAACGCTGCGGGAAGGTTTCGTCGAAGCTGCCGTCGGCGCCGTAGGCGCGCACGAAGTAGACGAGCTCGTCGCCGTTGCGGGCGCGGAAACCCGCGGGCAGCGCGCCGTCCCATTCGGTTTCAGCGACCGCGCCCACCGGCAGCGGCACCACCGCCAGCGGCTCGACAAGGTCGGCGTCGATGGCGCGATGCACCCGCACCTCGGCGCGTTCGATGAAGGCCGGGTAGTTGTTGAAGCTGTAGAAGCGCACCGGCTTGACGATGCGCTGGCCGTCGAAGGCCACCAGCGACGGCGCCGACACGCTGAACTGCGGCTGCCCGATCGAGGGGTCTTCGGTGGCCCACAGCGTGCCGCCGTCCGGCAGATCGATCGACCACTGGCCGACCGCGACCGCCTGGCCGGATTCGAGCGCGTGGTTCCACGCCGCGCGCTCCTTCTCGGCGGCGACGTCGACGCGGCGGTCCGGCTGCAGTGCGGTACTCGTCGTCGGCGCATCGGCCGGCGTGACCGGCTGGGCCTTGCCGCGGGTGCGCACTTCGAACAGCACGCCCTCGTCGGACGTGCAGCCCGTGTCGCCGCAGTCGGGCGTCGACGGATCCTCTTCCGATGCCGGCGGGGCGGTCTGCGCCGCAAGCGGCAGCGAAGCGAGGCCGGCCAGCAGGCCGATCAGGGTGCAATCCAGCAGTTTCATTTTCATCGCGGCGATCCTCACGGCCCGTCCTTCTCGACCGGGGCAGCCGGATCGTCATTGATGTCGACGCGCAGTCTCCCGCGCTGATCGGGGGGAAGCGCCTCGGCGATCGCTTCGTGCACCGCCTTGGCGCGGCGCAGGCCGAGCGCGACGTTGTGCGCGTCGGAGCCGCGACGGTCCGTGTGACCAACGATGGCGACGCGCGGCGTGTCCATTGTCGCGATGTAGTTGGCGACGCGGCGCAGCAGCGGCAGGTACTCGGGCTTCACTTCCGCGCGGTCGGTGTCGAACAGCACCGCGCCGAGCTCCGGCCACGAGGTGACCGACACCACCGTGCTGCCCGGATCGTCGGGGTTCGGCCGCACGTGGAAGCGCGTCGTCGCCAGCACGTCCTCCGGCAGCTCGGCGGCGATCGCCTCGCGCAGCGCGATCGCCCGTTCGAACGCGAGCAATTCGCTGTCACCCTCGGCGCCGACGACGATGTCGCCCTCGCCGCGCTCGCGAATCATTCCGGCGATCTTCGCGACCGCCGGGAGATGCGCCTCGACGATGTCGGCGCGACCGGCGTCGAACATCACCGAACCCAGCACCACTTCGGTCGCCGTCTCGCCGCCTTCGATGACCGTTGCCGGCATCCGCACGCCGAAGTCGAAGCGCACCGGCAGGCCCGGCGTGACGCGACGCACGCGCGGGTTGTCGGTGGTGAACACGCTGCCCGGCGGCAGCGTGGCCGGATCGACCTTCAGGATGACGTTGCGACCGCGCTCGACGCGACCGCCGTCGATGCCGACGAGGCTGTAGCGGCCGAACGGGTCGGTCTCGACCAGCAGGCCCTCGACGCTGGCGACGCGCACGCCCGGGATGCCGCGCTCGGCGAGTGCGGCGTTGCGGATCGTGTACTCGACGACGTAGCCGTCGGCGACGCGGGTGACGCGGCGCGTGGCTTCCGGCATTGCCGCGACCAGGCCCTTGGCGGCGTCGCCGTCGGTCTCGATGCGCGTGCTGCCGTCGGCGGCCATGCGCAGGGTGACGCCTTCATCGCTGGTCAGCGCGAAGTCGTCGCCGAAGCGCGGCTCGCGCAGCGTCTGGCGGATGACGATGGCGCGGCCCGGATCGGCTTCCGACTGGCGGCTGGCGAGCTCGCCGAGCATCAGGCCGTGCAGCAGCGGCGCGCTGGCGTCGGGCTCCTTCTCGAACCCGTCGCCGCGGTCGATCGACGTCGAGCCCGCCACGTAGGCGCCGGCATCGAAGCCGCCGCTGACGCGCACGCCGGCCAAGGCCGTGCGGTCCTGCCAGCCGTCACCGTCGCGGTCGTGGAACACCGTGCCGACGATCAGCGATTCGTCGAAGGCCGGGTCGCCGACCATCTGCACGTCGGCCGTCGCCACGTTCGACACGGTCTGGCCGTTGTCCTGCAGGAAGGCGCTGTTGGTGTGGATGCCCGCGCCCACGCCGGCGCCGACGCGCAGGAAGTAGGTCACGACGGCGCGTTCGCCCACCGCGATGTCGAGGCCGTCGACGCGCACCGGGAAGGTACCGACGAGTCGGCCCGCGTCGTTGCCGTCATCGACCCGCAGCGAGCCGTCGACGAAGCTGAAACCGGCCGGCGGCGTATCGACGAGCGTGCCGTCGATGACGTTCGTCCTGCCGGTGTTTTCCATCGTCACCGTGTAGCGGACGACGTCGCCCGGACGCACGTCGCGCGGCGTGGCGACCTTGATGACGCGCACCTGCGCCGGCACACCGTTCAGACCGATCCGCGCCGTGCCGCTGGCGCTGATCGTCTGCGTCGAACCGAGCGCGGAGGCGGTGACCGACACCACGTTGTCGAGGGTCGGACCTGCCGTCGCAAGGTCGATCGCCGTGACCGTGTACGTGTAGCGCGTGCACGAGGCGGTTGCGCCCGGCGCGAGCAGCGTCGGAGTGCAGGTGAGCGTCGTCGCTGGACGGCCTTCAAGGCTGTCGAGCACCGCGGAAAGCGTCAGCGTCACGTTGCCGCTGTTGGTGATCGCGACGTCGTAAGCGATGACGTCGCCTTCGTCCGCGACGCCGGTTTCGCCGGTGTCGACGACGAGCGCGGCGGTCTTGACGGCCTGCAGCGCGGGCGCACGGACGATCGGCGTGGTGGTGCTGTCCGGTGCGGAAACGATCGCCGGGCCGGTCGGCGGGGTGCCGCTGGCCGTGGCCGTGTTGTTGACCACGCCGGCGTCGATATCGGCCTGGGTCAGCGTGCGCGTGCCGGTGCAGGTGGTGCTTGCGCCGGGCGCCAGCGTGGTCGTCGGGCACGCCGCGGGTGCGTCGAGGATCGGGTCGTTGATGACGATGCCGGTGAACGTCACGTTGCCGGTGTTCGTCACCAGGAACGTGTAGGCGATCGTGCTGCCTGCGGTGTTGCCGGACGGCGTACCTGCCGTCTTGTCGACGGTGAGGCCCGGCAAGCCCTGCACCACGACGGTCGCTGTCGCGGTATCGCAGTTCGTCGGGTTCAGCGCTTCGCAGATCGTGTACGGGTAGATGTACGTGCCGGCCTCGGTGAGCGGCGCGACCGTGATCGTGCCGTCCAGGTTCATCGTGATGCTGCCCGCCGCCGGCGTCGGCGCCGCACCCGGCGTCAGCGTGACGTTGCCGCCCGTGCCCACCGTCACCGGATTGCCGTTGAGCGTGTCGTTCGCCAGGACCGACGGCGTGCTGCCGCCCGACGCACCATTGATCGGCGTCGCGCTGTAATCGTCGTCCACCGCGTCAATCGGTGCCGCACCGACGGTGACCGTCACCGTCGCGGTATCGCAGTTGGTCGGATTGAGCTGTTCGCAGATCTGGTACTCGAGTGTGTACGTGCCCGCGGGGGTGTTCGGCGCCACGTTCACCGCGCCCGTCGTCGGGTCCAGCGTCACGTTCGGATTGGTCGTGCTGACCTGCGTCAGCGTCACGTTCGCCAGCGTCGCCGGGGCGCCGTTCAACG
>ERZ1066122.52-NODE-52-length-133414-cov-15.296688_pt1 | contig 133414 bp, 115 predicted proteins | sample MGYA00382769_ERZ1066122 | MGnify/ENA primary metagenome ERZ1066122 (study PRJEB33369, sample SAMEA5778352) | biofilm metagenome | biome: Industrial cooling water; feature: Water cooling tower basin; material: Biofilm | place: United Arab Emirates | collected...
GCCCTGCTGGCCCTGCTGGCCCTGCTGGCCCTGCTGGCCCTGCTGGCCCTGCTGGCCCTGCTGGTGGCCCTGCTGGCCCTGCTGGCCCTGCTGGCCTTGCTGGCCCTGCTGGCCTTGCTGGCCCTGCTGACCCTGCTGGCCACTCATGCGATCACGCAGCGACTCCATGCTCGCCACCAGCTCGCGCGTGCGCTCCAGCGTGCGCTCCTGACGACGGGCCACCGACTCGCCCTGCAGCGCCCCGGTGGCCGCACGCAGCTTGTCCGCCACATCGCGCACGTTTTCGCTGATCTGCCCTTCGAAGGCGTTCTGATACTCCACCGATCCGCCGCGGGCCACCTGCTTGGAGAACTCGATCTTGTCGGCAAGGCGCATCTCCCGCATGGCATCGGCCGCCTCCGACACCGCAGACGCGGCGCGTGGCTGATCACGACGCGCCGCACGCGCCACACGATCCGCTTCACTCTCGAGCTGCCGCACCGCATCCCGCAGCGCATCCTTCTGCTGCGACAACTCTTGCAGACGCTCGCCACGCGCAGCGCCGCTCGCCGCCTGCAGTCCACGCATCTCCTCGGCAATGCGCTGCTGACGCGACTCGAGGTCCCGCGCACGATCGGCCAGTCGCTGCACACCCTGATTGGTGGCCGCTTCACGCGCACTCTCCACATTGCGCGTGGCACGGTTGAGCTCCTCGAGCGCCGCGTTGCCCTGCGTGCCCGAGCCGCTCGCCGCGCGCCGCATGTTGTCGGCCGCCTGCTGCAGCTGCTGCGCCGCGCGCGTCAGCTCCGGATTGTTCTGCTCGCGCGACAGCCGCTCGAGCCGCCGTGCCTCCTCCTCGGCCTGACGCGCCAGCTCGCGCTGCGCGCCGCTGCTGCCGGCGTTCGGCGTTCCCGCCGACTGACTGCCCGCCGACTGCCCACCCGACGACGCACCGCCCTGCTGCCCACCCTGCTGGGCCAGCCGCTGCCGCATGGCCTCGGCCATGCGCTGCATGCGTTCGTTCTCCTGCTGCTGGCGCGCCGCCAACTGACGCAGACGCTCCAGCGACGCATCGACCTCCTGCTGCGCCGCCTGCTCGGGACGCGACTGCTGCACGGTCTCGTACTGATTGCGCTGCTTGTCGGTCTCGAGCTCGAACAGGTCGGCCAGATCTTCAGCGCTGCGCTGCCCGCCACCGCCGCCACCGCCACCGCCACCCTGTTGCTGCTGCTGCAACTGCACGTCGCGGTACATGGCCTCGGCCCGCTGCAGACGCTGCAGGGCCCGCTGTTCCGCCGCCAGCGCGTCACCGCCGCGCACACGGCCCAGCAACTCCTCGGCCGACTTGAGCTCCGCGGCACCCTGCGCCAATTCGCCGCGGATCTTCGCGAACATCGTGTCGCTGTCAGCCACACCACGTTCCGTCAGACGTGTCACCAGCTGCTCCACATCCGTGCGCAGCCGGCCTTCGCTGATGGCGAGCGTGGTCATGTCCTGACGACGCTGCTTGTCGGCGGTGGCGGCACTGTCGCGCAACCAGTTGAACGTGGCCGACACGATCTCGCGCTGACGCTGCACAAATCCGTCGGGTGAGTCGCCCTGCTGGCCGGCACCACCACCACCCTGCTGCGGCGCGTCGTCCGACTGCCGATAGTCCTTGCCGAACGGTCGGATTTCGAGGAAGTACACATCACTGCTGCCCACCTTGCCCGCGCCGTCACGTGCCACGGCATGGTAGGCCACGAGGTCGCCGGGCTGCAGCGGCAGTTCTTCGAGGAAGAGGGTGTGGGCACCCTGCGCCTCACGCGGCCGGCTGCCCACACCGCCCGGCATCTTCACCGTCTGCTCCGCGCCGCCATTGACGCGATAGCGCAGCTCGAGCGAGGTCACACCCAAGTCATCGCTGGCGTCGACCGCGATCGTCACCTCGTCGGTGTTGGACACCTTCGTGTCGCGCCCCGGCTCACTGATGCGCACCACCGGCGCCCGGTCGGGAATGGCGTCCACCACGTACTCCACGGCACCTGCCACAATCGTTCCGTCGGTCGTGCGCAGGTCCACGTGATAGAACCCGCTGCGCGTGACGCGGAAGCTGCCACTCACACGGCCCGCGCTGTCCGCCACCAGCGGCACGGTGCTGCCGTCGTCAAAGCGCAGCGTGCCACCGGCCACGGCGCGCGTGACGCTCGCGTGCACGGTGACGGTCGTGCCCACGATGGCCGCGACATCGCCGCCGTCGTCGATGTGTTCACGCGGCAGCCCGCTGTATGCGGGGAACTGCAGGTCGAGCGACACCCGTGACACGGCCGGCATGTCGTTGACCGTGAGACGGAACACGGCCGAACGCACGTCGGCCGACTCCACGTAGTACTCGGTGGGCGTCACGATGTCGAACAGCCGCGAACGAAAGCGCGCCGAATCGGCCGACGGCACCATGGGCAGTCGCTGCCACTCCGTCGTCGCGCCACTGTCGCTGCGGAACACCAGCTCGGCGCCACTGGCGGCAAAGCCCACCAGCGTGGCCTCCACCTCAATGGCCCCACCACGCGGCACGCTGGCGTTGCCTGGCTCAATGCTCAGCGCGCGCACCGGCACTGCCGCCTGCGCCGTCCCGAAGGGCATGAACAGAACACGCGCCCCGTCGCGCACCGACTGTGGTCCCAGCACGAGCAGCAGGGCCGCGCCAAGGGCCAGCGCCCCCGACCACTGGCCTGCGCGGATCATGCGTGGACGCTCGAGACTGGCGTCGCGCGGCAGCGTGCGGATGGCATCGTACGCGCGGCGCATCAGGCGCTCGGACAGCGACGGCGAGAGGCGTTGTGCGGCCGGCGTTTCCGCCTCCTGCACGGCAGCCAGCAGCGCCTGACGCAGCGAGGGCGCCCGCTCTTCCACGTACAGCGCGAAGCGCTGCGGACTGGCGCGCGTGAGCAGCGGCATGATGAGCCCGCGAATCACCGCGGCCGCAATCAGCGCGTAACCGAACAGACGTGCCGTCAGCAGCGTGGGGCCTTCGCCGCCCAGCGATGTCAGCACCCCCCACGATGCGACCACGGCCAGGACCACTGCGGCGAGAATCCACACGAGAGATTCGAGCAGCACACGCAGGCGCCACTGGCGGCGCAGCTGTTCGAGCGTGGCGAGCAGTTGGCGATCGGGACTCATCGTGCTTCCTCCGCCCGCGCTGACGGGCTGACTGCTTCTTGGGGACCCTTCCGGGGACTACGACCTGCGGTACTCACGTTGTTGCCCGCGATGCTGCGCCGAGCCTGTCCCCGTCGTCCACGGGTCGCGACCCAGGTTTCGAGGGCCAGCAGCGCCACCACGGCCATGATGAAAAAGCGCCACGGGTTCTGTCGACGCTCGAGGTCCACCAGCGACTCCGTGGCGTCACCGGTGGGACTGGCCGCCGCCGTGCCCGTACTGGCGGCGCTGTCGGTCGTGCTGCGCACACCCAGCAGCAGCTCCGCGGTATCGAGCGGCGTGAGCTCAGCCTCAGACGGCGGAACGTTCACCGCCACCACGGCCACGGGCGTGCCGCTGGCCTGCCGGTTGTAGGCGGCATACACACCCGCGTCATGGAGCGGGACCGCCGCGCCCATGGAGTCCGCCACGGGCCGCAGCAGACTGGCGTCGGGCGCGGTCACCACCGGATCCGTCATGCCCGTAGCCAGTGCCCAGCGCTCGCCGACGCTGCGCCACAACGGCACGGCATCGCGTCCTGAGGTGTGCAGCATGAGTTGGCGCACGAACGGCAGATAGGCCGGCTGCACCGGGAAGTCACCCAGCAGATTGTCCAGCGGCAGCGCCAGCATCACCACGCGTCCCGCCCCCACCCGCTGCTCCACCACCGCGGGCAACCCGTCATCGAAGCGCGCCACCACATCACTGCCGGCAGCGGGCGTGAGCCGCGGGTAGCGCAGCGCGCGCACGACACGCAGCGCTTCCGGCACATCACGGAACGGCGTCAGCAGCGGATGCTCCATGCGCAGCTCGCGCAGGTTGCCGCCGCGGTCGCTCAGGCGATCCGCGCTGCCATCCGCCTCGGCAGGCAACAGCGTCGCCACGCCGGGACGCGCCACACCGCTTCGCGCGCTCGCCACACGGCGGCCCGCCACCACCACCAGCCCGCCGCCCTGTTCCACCCACTGCATCAGTGCGTCGTTGGCCGGTGGCAGCGCATCCCAGAACACCAGCACGGCCGTGCGCGTGAGCGCATCACCCGCGGGTAGCGCCGGCAGGCGATCGACACGCACGGCCGGTGCCTGTCCGATGCCCAGGGCCCGCTCGAAGAACAGCGTTTCGCTGGCACGGACGTCACCGCCGGCCACCAGCGCCACCCGCAGCGCGTCATCACGCGGCACCACGGCCACCAGCGTGTCATCGGCCGCCAGCAAGTCGGGCGACAGCGCCACACGCAGGGTCACCGGCCCATCGGGCGCGGGTACCGGATCAAAGGTGATGACCGTTTCGCCATCGGTGGCCAGCGCAATGCTCTTGCTGTTGGCTTCGCGTCCATTGACGCTGAGCGATGCCGTGACGGTGCGCGCGGCGGAGTCACCACGTGTGTACACGCGGGCCTTGACGGCCAACTGCGTGCGCTCGCCCGACACCACGCGGCGTGCATCGAGCGTGCGCAGCACCGAATTGCGCCAGCGCTCAGGCCCCACCGCCACACCATGCACACGAACGCCAGTGGGCAGTTCCACGCCGGCAATGCCACTGGCGCTGGCCCGCTGCAGATCGGACACCACCACCAGCTCCGCATCCGCGAACGGGGCGTCAAGCAGCACCTGTCGCCCTGTGCGCAGCGCCGGCGCCAGCTTCGTGCCACGCGGCAACGGCTTGAGGGCCTGCAGGGCGCCCAGCACTGCGGCCTTGTCGGTGGTGAGACGCTGCACCACCTCGGCCGCATCGTCGTAGGCCACCAGCGCCACCCGATCACCAGCACCCTGGCGGTTCACAATGGCCCGCGCTGAATCGACGGCGCGCGCCCAGACGCCTTCGTAGCCCATGCTTTGTGAGCGATCAAGCAGAATCACCGTGGCGCCGGCCTGCGCGTCGCCCGAGTCGGTGGAGCCAGAGGTGAGCACCGGCCGCGCGAAGGCCAGCACAAGCAGCGCCAGAAGCGCCGCGCGCAGCAGCAACAGCGGCCAGTCGGTGATGCGTTGCCGCTGTTCGGTGCGAATGGGCAGCTTCTGCAGAAACATCAGCGACGGAAAGCGCAGCGGCCGGTCGCGGTCCTTGTTGCGCAGGTGCAGCAGCAAGGGCACGGCCAGTGCCACAAGGCCCGCCAGGAACGCCGGAACGAGGAAGCCGAGGCCCATGATCAGCGCACCCGGCTGCGCGTGAGCCGCGCGTCGAGGTAGGCATGCAGCGCACGGTCCAGCGGCTCGGACGTGTCGAGACGCACGTAGTCGGCGCCGGCGGCCACCAATCGCTGCTCGAGTGCGCGATGATGTTCGCTCACCAGTGTGCGATATTTGTCGCGCAGCGCGTCGGGCTTGAGCGGCAGCAGCACACCGGTTTCGGCATCCTCGAAGGTGGTGTCGTCGCCGCCCGGCAACTCCCGCTCCGCCGGGTCCACGACGTGAAAGAGAATGACATCATGGCCGTGCATGCGCAGCGCGTCCACGGCACGCCCCAGTCGCTCGGGGTCTTCGTAGCAGTCAGTGATGAGCACCACGATGCCCGTGCGTGCACTCAGCAGCCCGACCTGCTCCACACACTCCACCAGACGGCTCGGACCGCCCACTGCCGTGGTGGCCAGCGCATGCAGCATGCGCTGCAGATGCCGCACCGAGGGCGGTATGACCTCCGTGAGCGTGGCCGTGAATGTGGCCAGCCCCACGCGGTCGCCCTGAGACTGTGACAACCACGCGAGCGATGCGGCCAGCATGCGCGCATACACGAACTTGGTGACCGTGCCGCTGCCCCAGTCCATGGACCCGCTGGCGTCCACCGCAAAGAGCACGCTGGCGTTGGTGTCGGCGTCGTACTCCTTGATGTAGAAGCGATCGGTACGGCCATACACGCGCCAGTCGATGCGCCGCAGGTCGTCACCGGGCTGATAGCTGCGATGCTCGGCAAAGTCGAGAGACGAGCCCTTGCGCATGGAACGGTGCTGCCCGTGCATGAAGCCGTCCACGACCGTGCGCGCGAGCAGCGCCAGATCGGAGATCGTGGCGAGCAGCGCGGGGTCGAGAAAGGCGGCGGGAGCGACAGGCATGCGCGTTATCCGTTACAGCGACGAGCTGGGAACCGGCACACTCTGGAGCAGACGCTCCACCAGCTTGTCGGTGGTCATCTTCTCCGACTGCGCCTGGAAGTTGACGAGCACGCGGTGACGCAGCACCGGGCGCGCCAGTGCCTTCACGTCTTCGAAGCCCGCGCTGGCACGGCCCTGCAGCAGCGCACGGGCCTTGGCGCCCAGCACCAGCGCCTGCGCCGCGCGCACGCTGGCGCCATAGCTCACATACTGCCGTACATAGTCGGCGGCGCCCTCGTTGGTCGGACGTGTCGCCCGCACGAGCGCCACGGCATAGCGCGTGACGGCATCGGCAATGGGCAGACGACGCACCACCCGCTGGTAGGCCAGGATTTCCTCCTTGGTCACCACCGGCTGCACGGCCTCGGGCGGCAGCGCCGTCGTGGCCTTCACCACCGCCACCTCATCCTCCTCGGGCAGGTAGTCGAGCATGACTTCCAGCATGAAGCGGTCGAGCTGGGCTTCCGGCAGCGGGTAGGTGCCTTCGAGCTCGATGGGGTTCTGCGTGGCAAACACGAAGAACGGCTTGTCGAGTTCATACGTGCGCCCCTGCACGGTCACGCGGCGCTCCTGCATGGCTTCCAGCAGGGCCGCCTGCGTCTTGGGTGGCGTGCGGTTGATTTCGTCGGCCAGCAGCACGTTGGCAAACACCGGACCGGGAAGAAATGCGAGCCGGCGCTGCCCGGTGGCCGGATCATCCTGAATGACATCCGTGCCCGTCACATCGCTGGGCATGAGGTCGGGCGTGAACTGAATGCGCGAGAAGCGCAAATCGAGCGCCCGCGCCAGCGTGGAGATGAGCAGCGTCTTGGCGAGACCGGGCACGCCCACCAGCAGACAGTTGCCACCGGCGAAGAGCGCGATGAGCGCCTGCTCCACCACGGCATCCTGCCCGACGATCACCTTGCGCAGCTCGGCGGCAATGCGCTGGCCGGCGCCCTGCAGCCGGTCGGCCAGGGTGGCGTCATCGAGATGGTCGAACTCAGTGGCGGCGGCGCCGTGCACGGGTGCGGTCACGCGGGTCCTCGGAGGGTGAAAAGGTCAGCGGGTCAACGCGTAGACGAAGTAGTTGATGCCCAGCTTGTACGCTTCGTTGGACATGTCCAGCGGATACATCCCCACGTCGGAGAACTCCCAGTAGTCCGACAGGTCGTTGTTGTAGTTCACGATGGCCAGCAGGCGCTTCTTCGGATCGTTGTCCTCGAAGTAGCCATAGAATGCCGACTTGTAGCCGTAGTACGGATGCCGATAGTCCAGCGTGGCAATGCGATAGAACGAATCGAAGATCGGGTGCGAGAGCTCCATGGGCACGGCGCGCAGCGACGGAAACACCCGCAGCATCTGGCTTTCGAAGTTGAACCAGTGCTCGCCGGCAAAGTCGTCGAAGATGATGAAGCCGCCCTTGCTCAGATACTTGCGAAGCCCCAGCACTTCCGCGTCGTTGGGCCGCCAGAACCCGGGTTCCGCCATATAGGCAATCGGGTAGCGACCCAGCGCCGGATCATCGAGCGTGAGGATGTTACTGGCGTCCACGCGGATGCGCGTTGTGGACAGCTCACTCAGAATCTTCGTGAAGTTGCGTTCGCCGCGGGGATAGTCGTGCGCCCATGGCTCGTCACGCCGACTGAAGCTGAAGTCGGGCATGAGATACTTGATGCGCACCCAGGTGATGCGTCCGTCGTAGGGCACATTGGGCAGGATGGGCTGCGGACGCCCGCCGCGCCGCTGCGCCGGCAGCTCGCGCGCCACAGACAGCAGGCCCAGCGTGGCGCCCGCAATGACGGCCAGACGCAGCGCCACCCTGAACGCCGGCATGCTGAGGAATCCGGCCATCAACGTGGTCCTCCGCGGCGACGCAATTCCAGCAGCAGGGCCTGCGCCTGCTCGAAGCTGGGGGCCTCCTCCAGCACCGACAGCAGCTCGCGGCGCGCGCCCGCCATATCACCACCATCAGCGAGGGCCTTGGCCAGATCGTATCGCGCCTGCAGCACATCGGTGGGCCGCAACGCCAGCACGGCGCGACGCTCGCGCACGGCCCGCGCATGATCACCGGCCTGGGCCGCCAACTGCGCCAGTTCACGCCGGTCGGCTGCTTCATAGGGCCAGATCCACAGGGCCCGCTCCCACGCCGCCATGGCGCCTGTCAGGTCGCCACGCCGCCCACGCACGCGCGCCTCGAGCACGTTGGCATCGTACGCGGTCTCATCGCGGCCCGTCACTTCCGGGAGATAGGTCAGCACCGCCGTCGTGTCACCACGCTGCAGCGCAAGCTGCGACAGGAACCACGACGGCCCATCGTCACCGGCGTAGGCCGGCATCATGCCGCGGGCGCGCTCGAACAGCGCACGCGCCGAGTCCGGCCGTGCGTTCATGAGCGTCACGGCCTCGCGCATGATGCGCACGAAGCTGCCGCCGCCGGTTGCGCCTCCGGCGCCACCACTGCTGTCAGCGGGACTTGGACGATTGCCGCGCGCGCTGCCGGCGGCCTGCATGCCACCGACGGCAGCAATGGCCGAGGCGTAGCGCGTTTGCACCCAGCGGTCGAACTGCGTGTCCGCTTCCGCGAGGCTCAGTCCCAGCACACGCTGAAACACCGTGGGCGTGTCCTGTCCATCCCGATAGCCGCTCAGCATGCCGCGCAGCGCGGTCACACCCCGTGTGCTCTCCACCCACTCGGCAAACAGCGAGGCCTGATAGTAGCTGTTGCCCACTTCGTCGGGCGCGCGCGGACGCATGAAGCCGTCGTTGAGCTGACTGAGCGGACGAATGCGCCCGCCCGCGTAGGCCACGAGCCAGCCCAGCGAACCGCGGGCGCCCCAGCCCGGGTTGGCACGTCGCTCTTCCAGCACCGACAGGCCCTCGGAGAGCCAGCGTGGCACGCGATGGGCCGATGCGCCCAGTGTGAAGGTGTGCGCCAGTTCGTGCCACGCCGTGCTGCCCCAGTTGTAGTTGCCCTTGGCCTGCACGTTGGGCGCGTCCAGAGCCAGCAGAGTGCCGAAACTCACGCCGAGGGCGCCCAGGCCGTTGAGCCCCACCGTGCGCACCGAAAAGTCGGCCTGCACATCGTAGAACTCGAGATGGATGGGTGTGGGGGGACGGTAGTCGTAGCGCAGCGCCAGCGAGTCGTAGGCGCGCTCCAGCAGCGGCGCGATGTACAGCACCAGCAGCTCTGCTTCCTTCTCCGGTGCCGTGATGCGAAAGCGCCCGCGCTCGACGGTGCGGAAGCCGCGCATCTTGTCGAGCAGATCGAGCGTGTTCTTGTGCCACACGTTGTACGGGTCGAGTGCAAAGGCCCGCTCGAGCGCCGCACGTCCGGCGGCAAAGTCTCCGAGGCGCAGCTGATTCGTGCCGAGCACGCCGAGGGCTGCCACCGACAGGCTGTCGCGGCGCACGGCCTCGCCGGCCAAACGCACGGCTTCGGCATAGCGGCGCTGCCGTACCGCCGCCTCCGCGAGAAACACATCGAACTCCGCTCCACCTGGTTGCAGCCGCCGCGCCACCGCCTGCGCCTCGCGATACGACGCGGAGTCGCCGGTCAGCCAGGCCACCGCACCCAACACACTCCAGGCATCCAGCAGCGCCGAGTCCAGCGCCACCGCCGACCGTGCGGTGACCCGCGCACTGTCGAAGGCCTCGGCATCGAGATGCAGGCGCGCGATGAAGGCACGGGCCGACGCAAAGCGTGGGTTGGCGTTGGCACTCTTGCGCGCGGTTTCGAGCGGGTTGCCCTTGCTCTCGAACTCCTCCACACGCGCCAGGCCAAGCAATGCTTCCGCGTCGTCTGGGGCGCGGCGCAGCACCCCCGAGTACAGGGCGCGCGCTTCGGGCGCGTCGTACTTGTCGAGGAAAAGGGCCGCCGTCCGGCGCTGCGACTCGAGATAGCTCGAGTCCAAGGCCGTCGCGCGATCGAAGGCGGCCAGCGCCGCCTTGACGGCGTTCACATTGCCGACGCCCTGCAGCACATAGGCACGGCCCGCCGACGTGTGCTCGGCGGCGTTTGTCGCCCCGCTGCTTTCGTACTGCGACGTGAGCTGACGCGCGAGCCGCACCGAGACTTCACGATGGCCACGGGCTGCCGCCTGCTCGGCTGCCAGAATGAGCGCCGCAAAGCGATCGGTATTGCTCGCTCGTGACTCCTGCGCGCAGCCCAGGGCAGGGCAGAGCCACACGAGGCCAGCCAGCACGCGGGAGAGTCGACGCGGAATCACACGCACTACTTGTCGCCTCCTGCGGCCTTGATGGCCGCCGACTTCTCGGCGATGGCCAGCAGCAACCGTTCCAGCTCCGCTTCGTAGGCGGCCGCATCCATGCTGGCCTTTCGGCCGCGCAGCGCGGCCACCTGAGACTCCAGGGCCTGACGCTCAGCCATGAGCTGCGCAATGCGCGGATCGGCCGCCGTGGCACGCTGCCCAAACGTGATACGTGCCGCCACCAGCGAGTCGCTGACCAGTGCGTGTTCTGTCAGCAACCGCTTTCCGCGCTCGTAGGACTGCTGCACCTCGCGGCGAGCATACCGAAAGGCTTCCAGTACCGACAGGCGACCATCCTTGTCACCGTCCGCCTCACCACCTTCGAGGCCACGCACAAAATGTCGGAGAAACTCCGATTCGTTCTTTTCGAACGCCGACTTGGTGGCGGTAATGACCACGCGGCCGGGCGCCGTAAGCACGGGCACGAAATCGCCACTGCCGGTCGCTGTGTTGATGAAGACCACCTGCTGCGCGGCAAAGGGCTGCAGCCAGGCCGCGTACTCGGTGGCGGTAGCGTCGGGACCTGGCAAATTCACCTTTGAGCCGGGGCCCTCTCCACTGCCGTGCCCAGCCAGCAAGACGAGCAGTACGTCACCGGGTTGCACACGCCGCGACAGCCGCAGGAACGCATCGGCGACATTCTCGCGGGTGCTGCGACGACTGGTGCTGCTTGAATCCTCGGTCAGGATCAGCAGACTCGAGTCGTTGACACCCCAGCGGCTGCGCGCCACGTCACGCAAGGTGTTGGCCGCCTGAGTGAACTGCGTCTTGAATTGCGGCGCCCCTGAGAGGCCGCTCACGAACAGCACGTGGGTGCGCTGGGCCTCAACCGGTGCAGCTGCAATCGCGAGCAGTCCGCACAGGGCCATCATCTTGCGCATGCGAGTGCTCATGCGAGCCCCCTCCACCGCCGATATCCCCACTCGAAACCCAACAGCAGTGCGAGTGTGAGAAACACGGCCGGCATATCCCAGAGATCGCGCGCTTCGCGCACCGTCACACCGGCGTTGGTGTACACGGCGTCGTCGGCCACGCGCGCGGCATCCGACAGCGGGTAGTAGCGACCGCCGGTCTCCTGCGCGATGCGCTGCAGCAATGCGGTGCGGAGTTCCGCCTGCGCCACGTCGGCGCCGCGGTCATCCACCAGCAGCGAGGTCGTGGCGTACTGCAGCGAATCGCGACCGCGTCCCGCCTCGGCATCGATGGTGTAGCGGCCCGTATCACGCGGCGTGAAGCGCGCCGTATAGCTGCCATCGTCGCGCAGCGCCCACTCCAGCGGCAGTGTTTCGCTGCGTCCGTCTGGGCCCGTGACCGTGGCGGTTACCGTGGCATCATTGACTTCGGTAAACAGCGGGGTGTTGACCTGGGCGCGCAGCATGATCGGCTCGCCAGGCGCCACGCGAGCCGGGGTAGCGGTGATTTCAAACGGTGATGGCACATCATCCACCAGCCAGCGCAGCACCTGTCGCCAGAAGGTTTCGTGCGTACGGTCGTCCACCTCCACACTGCTGTCCATCTTCCAGAGCCACGAGTCCTGCACGCCAAACACCGCGCTCATGCCACGGCCGTAGCGCTGCCAGGCAAGAACGGGCACGTCGCTGCGTCCATCATCCGTGCGGCCGGCCAGCAGCACCGTGGCACCGGCACGCACCGCGCCGAGCTGATTGACCATGGTAAGCGCCGGCATCGAGTCCCAACGCTGGCGTGACGCGTCAATACTTGGGCCGAGCTGCAGCGCGGGATGCACATCGCCGCTGCGCGTGGGGCGCACACGAACCGTGATGGCCGGTCCCTCGGCATTGGGCTCCGCGCGTGTGAGGGTGAGCGGCAACACATCGGCCACGGGCGTGCCGGCAAAGCCGCCTTCCGACAACGAGGCGCGACCACCGAGCACCAGCAGGCTGCCACCACGCACACTGACAAAATCGGCCAGCATGCGCAGTTGCTCGACGGTGAAGAACCCGGCTTCCACACTGCCGAGCACGAGGGCGCGGTAGCGGAAGAGCTCTTCGCGGGTGGCCGGGAAGCCCGACATCAACTCGAGACTGTCGCGCACGCCGAGTCGGAGGAACTTGCGTTCGGCGCTGCGCATCAGTCCCACCACCTCGAGGGCGCTGTCGGCCGAGACGGCGCGTCGCAGGAAGGCGAACTCGGGACGCGGCTCGCCCTCGAGGTAGAGCACGCGGTCGGGACCGCTGCGTACCTCGAGACTGGTCTGCCACTCGTTGTTCTCCGTGACAATTTCGCCAGTGAGTGGGCGCGCGCGCACCGCGAGGCGATGCACACCGGCCGCGAGCGGCGGAATGCGGACCCGTGTCGTGAGCAGATCGCCGCGTGCCGGTGCACGCAGCGTTTCCGTGGCCACCACGCGGCCGTCCGCTTCCACCGTGAGAGTGACGTCGTCCTTGCCGGTGCCGCGGAGCCGCACATCGGCTTCGACGAGTGTCGTGGCGCCGGCCAGTGTGCGGCGCGGTGCCTGCACGCGTTCCACGGCCACATCGCGTTCGAAGCGCTCACGTCCCACACCAACGGTATAAACCGGCACGCGCTGCGCCCGCAGCGCCAGCAACGCATCGTCTAGCGAAGTGCTGCCGTTGTCGGCTCCGTCGGACACCAGCACGATTCCCGCCAGCGGCATGCCGTTCAGGTCTTCGCGCACATCGGTGAGCGCCTGCGCGACATCGGAGCGGGTGCCACGGCCATCCACCTCGGCCACAGCGCGCACGGGCGCCGCAGCGCCGGCAAAGGCAAAGCGGCGCACCGCAAAGCGCTCGGAGAGTGTGCGCAGGAGCGCACCGCTGTCACTGAAGGTGGCGCGCACCGCGGCAAGTCGCGTGCTGTCGCTGCCACCGGCGCCTTCGCTGTCGCGAATGCGCATGCTGCGCGTGTCGTCGTAGATGACGGCCAGCACGTTGCGCTGCGGCACTGCGGCGGCAATTACGAGGCCCGGACGGAAGAGGCAGGCCAGCACCAGCAGCACGACCGCGCTGCGCAGCACGGCGAGCACGAGTCGGTCGGAAGGGCGCAGCGTGCGCAGCCGCGCGTGCAGCAGCAGCACGAGCAGCAGCAGCACGGCGCCGATCACTGCCAGGGCCAATACCGGAGCAACGGGTGCCGTCACGAGTTCCCCGCGAGCGAAGGCGCGCGGGGAATACTTGAACAACCAGGTGGCGATGCTGTCGAACCAGGAAGCCACGAACGCGTCGGTACGGAGGGAGGGATGCCCGGTGCATCGCGCAGACCGGGTGCATCAGGCAGAGAGTGCAGCGTGGAACGCGGATCGTCTACTGTAGACGCAACATGGGACACCGATGTTGGGTGCGATGTTGCCGACGTGCAATCGGAATTCGCGTACCAACCGGCGGAATCACCAGGTGCGCCAGCGGAGTCGTGCTTAACACCGCTGGTCCCGCCGCGTCCAATGTGGTGGAGCGGGCGCCTGGTTTGGCGACCGCCGCACACACAGATGAGGAAGGCTCCCATGCGTACGATGCGTTCCCACACCGCGCGGTGGACTGCCGCAGCCGGTCTCCTGATGCTGGTTTCGCTGGACGCGACCGCGCAGTCGCGCGGCGACACGTCACGTGCCCCCCGTACCCCTGATGCCGGCGCACGTGCCCGTCAGGGCGCAGGACCCGGTATGCCGCAGGGGCCAGTTCGTGGCATGCGCGCCCGGTCCGGTGGGCCAGGGCAGGGACCGGCAGCACGTGGCATGCGTCAGGGCGGTAACCCGGCGGCCCAGATGCTGCGCCTGCGTCAGCAGCTCAATCTCACGGACGAGCAGGTGCGCAGGCTCGAGACGCTCGCCAAAGCCGACGTCCCGCGTCGCAACGCGGCGGATGTGCTGCGAGCCCGCGCGGATCTCATGGAAGCCATGCAGGGCGACGGCAATCTGTCAGCCGCCCGCTCCGCGCTCGACAAGATGAGCCGACTGCGCAACGAACAGCTCGTGGCCGGTCTCCGGCAGCGCCAGGAGGCCCGCGCCGTGCTCACCGTCGACCAGCGCCGCATCGTGGACAACGCGCGGCAGCGTGTGCGAGCCGTGGCCGGCCGTGAACGCCTCATGCGCCAGCGTGGCATCGGCCAGCGCAATTTCGATCCGCGCGGTTTCGATCAGCGCGGCCTGCGCGGTGGCCGCGGGATGGGGCCGGGGTTCCGTGGTCAGCCCATGCGCGGCCCGCAGTTCCAGGGGCAGCCGGGCTGGGGCCCGCAGCGTGGTCCGCAGTTCCAGGGTCCGCGGTTCCAAGGCCCCCAGTTCCAGGGTCCGCAGTTCCGTGGTCCGCAGTTCCGTGGTCCGCAGTTCCGTGGCCGCGGTCAGGGTGGAGCGCCCGTTCCGCCGGTTGATCCGGTGCCGCCGGCCAACCTCGAAGTGGACAGCTTCCCTCCCATGCTCTGAGCCTGGCGCAGTTCATCTGCGACGGCCAAACGGTCCGCGTCTCCCTCGGGAGCGCGGGCCGTTTGCGTTTGCCGCGTACCGTTCAGGGCGAAGGCCGCTCTGGCTCGGGGGGCGCACTCTCCCACGACGCGCGCCAGCGGGCCACATCTGCCGCCGTGTCGAGATCGAGATGACCGCCCGCCAGGGACACGATCCCGGTGCCGGGCTGACGGAGCAGCGAACGGGCGCCTTCATCACCACGCAGGGCAGCCAACGCCGGCCAGTCCGCACGAGGCAGCACGGCCGGCACCCCCAGCACGGGCTTCCCCTCGGGACTGGTCCAGCCCGACGCCACACGGGCCGATGGCGCCGCCCGCCACGCCGCCGCGAGCGATTCCAGGTGCGCCGACGTGACTGTGGGCATGTCACAGGTGGCGAGCAGCAGCGCCCCCGCTTCTGCGTCCGCCGACGCCACAAGGCGCACTCCGGCCGCCAGTGAACTGCCCATGCCCTCGGCCCAATTCTCGTGCTGAAGGGTGAGCAGCCGATCGCCGAACCCGGAGCGCAGGGGGGCCAGCGCGTTGCCCACCGCCTGCGCCTCCGCGCCCAGCACCACACAAACCCGCACGCAGCCCCCGTGCAGCAGGTGCTCGGCCATCGTTGCCACCAGCGGCTGGCCGGTGGCCGTTGTCAGCAGCGCCTTGGGGGACCCGAGTCGCCGCGAGGCCCCGGCCGCGAGCAGAATCCCCGAGATCTCGAGACTCGACAGCGGCTTGCCGTCGCCCAGGTCACCTGCCACAACCCGTCCTCAGTGCTCGCGCGTCGGCGTGGGTGGCCGTGAAGACGACGGCGGCAGCGGCTGCGGGGTGGGGCTGCGTCCATGAATGGGACTCACACGATCGCGCAGGAAGCCCGCCGGCCGCGCATGCACCACGGCCTCGATTTCCGCGATGGCCGAGAGGGCAATCGACGCCGGCGATTCCCCGCCCAGGTCGAGGCCAATGGGGGCGTGGAGCTTGTGCCGGAGCCTCTGCGTGAGCGGCGTGCCCCGGGCTTCGAGCGCCGGTTCGACACGCTCCAGCAGCTGCGCCGCTCGGGTCCGGCTGCCCAACACACCCACATAGGCCAGCGGCAGGGGCAGCGCTGCAGTCAGCCAGGCGCAGTCAACATCAAAAATATGCGACAGTAACGCAACAGCTGTGCGCCCGTCGTGAGGCAGTGACTGCAGAACGGCGTCCGCCGTCTCGTCGGCTGCCACCAGGCGACGCTGCGCCGGTCGCTCCGTAGACAGGGCCTCGAGCATGGCCGGTCGATGATCCAGGATGGTGACCTGCCAGCCGAGCTCGAGGGCAATGCGGGCAAAGGACTCCGCCCCGCGCCCACCGCCCACCAGATGCAGAGCCACAGGCGCCACCAGCGGTTCAATGAAGACCATCTGCCCGTCGCTCAGCTGTTCGTACACCGCGGCCGCCGTGCGAAAGGCCACCTGCGTCAGAGCGCGGACGCGCTCCTCGTCCACCGGACTCGCGGGCGAGTGCAGCAGATGCCAGTGCCCGGTATCGGGCGCGCCGTCGAGCAGCATCCAGGTCCCTCCCGCATCCGGACCGGCGGCGGGATCCCCGCTTCGGTCGGCAGCCGGCATCACCGTCACCACTGCACCGCCCTGTCGCCGCGCCCGCACCGACTCGGCCTGCACCATCCAGCGCCAATCCGGCAGGGGTTCCAGCAGCAGATGCGCAATTCCGTCGCAGGCGGCACCGAACCCCCAGATGGTCTGCAGGTCGGCGCGCAGGTCGTAACGCAGCCGCACACTCCGGCCCGACGCACACACCTCGGCCGCGCGCAGGGCCACATCCGCCTCGAGGCAGCCCCCGCTCACGGCACCGGCCAGCACCCGACCTTCCGCGTCCACCAGCAGCCGCGCCCCGGGCTGGCGGTACGACGAGCCCTCCACGTCAACCAGCGTGGCAAGGGCGAGGGGGACGGTGGGGCGGGCCTGACGGGCCGCGGCCGCCGCACGGGCGAGTTCGACGAATCCGATCACACAGCGCTCCGACGGAGGGAGGGGCAGGCGTCCGCCCGCGTCAGCGCGGGCGGCCTCCGGCACTGCACCGCCAAGATATAGGGACCCCGGCCCCTCGCGGCCATAGCGTGGGACGCATTCACTGGGACGGGTGGTCCCGATGGCCCTTGCAGCTCGCCGCGGGGAATTGACGAAATCCGATTTTCGGTAAATATTCGGGCTGTGGCGGTTCGGACTCCTGTGACAAGCGTGGGACGAACTGGGTAAGCCTCACGCGACCGTCTGCCATCGGTCTGTGAAGATATCTCCATGCTGAGAGTAAGTACCTACTTGCGCTGCAAGCATGTACTTGCGTAATCATTCCGCATGATCGACGACCTGCGACACCGAATTCTCTTCGCCGCTGCCCGCGTGTACGCCCAGCACGGGTGGCGGGGGGCCACCACCAGACGCATCGCCGACGAGGCCGGCGTCAACGAGGTGACCCTCTTCCGACACTTCGGATCCAAGGAGACCCTGCTCGACGAAATGATGCAGGCCTGCGCCACCCAGTCCGACCGGCCAACTCTGCCTCTCGACCCGCAGGATCCGCAGTCCGAGCTCTACGACTGGATGGCTACCCAGCACGCCCAGTTGACTGAGATCCGCGCCATCGTGCGACAGATGATCAGCGAGGCCACCGAACGTCCAATGGCTGGTGGCTGTGCGGCGCACGGACCGGCGGCCGCTGCCGGCGAACTGCGCGAGTACGTCGTGCGGCTCAGACGCAGCGGGGTCATCCCCGAGCACATCCCGCCCGTCGAAGTCTCGGCGGCGGCCACCATGCTCATGGGCGCGCTCTTCGCCGATGCCATGAACCGCGATCTGATGCCCACGATGTTCCCGCAGTCCGTTGATGAAAGTTTGCGCGCCTATGTTCGCATCTTCCTGCGAGGCGTGGGCGCGCTTTCGGAACCGCTCTCCTCCACACCGCGTACGCTTTCCAGTCCCTCGACCCTTACCACCGTTTCCGAATGATGGCTTCTCTTCGCGGGACCCTCGTGGCCGTGCTGTGTGCCACGCTGCTCCCGCATCAGCTGACGGCGCAGTCGGCTCCTCGTCCCTTGTCGCTGGCTGAGGCGCTGACTTTGGCCGGTGCGTCCAGCGAGAGCGTGGCGCTGGCCAAGGCCGGCGCCGATCGTGCGCGCGGGCAGTTCGGCCAGGCGCGCTCGGCGCTCCTGCCGCAAGTCAACACCACGCTGCAGTGGCAGAAGCAACTGCAGAACCAGTTTGCCGCCCTCACCGAGCGCTTCGGCAATCAGGACGGTGGCAACAATGGTGGCGGCGCCGATACCTCGGCCGCCGATAACCCCATCACGCGCATCTTCGCTTCGCAGTACAACTTCAACTTCGGCCTCACCGCCACGCAGCCGCTCTACACCGGTGGTCGCGCCATGGCTGGTATTCGGGCCGCGCGCCTCGCACGCGAGTCGGCCGCGCTTGGCATCACCTCGGCTGAGGCGCAGGTGCAGCTCAACGTCACCACGGCCTACTACGACGCGGTGCTGGCTGATCGACTCGCCGTCATTGCCGACTCCACCTTCGTGCAGGCCGAGCGCACGCTGCGTCAGGTGCAACTCACGCGCGACGTGGGTTCGACGTCGGAGTTCGAGCTCATTCGCGCCCGTGTGACGCGCGACAATCAGCGGCCCTCGCTGCTGCAGGCGCGCACGCAGCGTGAACTGGCCTTTGTGCGACTGCGTCAGTTGCTCGACCTGCCGGCGGATCTGCCGATCACGCTCACCGACAGCGTCGTGGAATCGCCGTTGCCGCCGGCGCCCGCAACGTCGGCGCCCGTCACCACGGTCAACGTGGACGCGGCCTCGGTGCTTGCGCCCGATCCGCGGGTGACCAGCCAGGTCTCGCGCGTCGTGGCGCAGAGCGATACGACCAACGCGGCGCGCACCGCCGTGTTGCAGGCGCGCAAGGAAGTGGAAATCGCGCAGCAGAATCTGCGCTCCACCCGCGCCCTGCGTCTGCCGCAGCTCTCGGCCACCACCAACTACCAGCGGTTGGCCTATCCGCAGAACATTCTGCCCAGCAGCCTCAACGACTTTCTGCCCAACTGGACCGTCGGCATCGGTCTTTCGCTGCCCATCTTCTCGGGTGGCAGCGTGACCGGCCAGATCCAGACGGCGGAAGCGGGTCTGGTGGAGGCGCGTCAGCGTCTCAAGCTGGCCCAGGAAGGCGCCACGCTCGACGCGCGGCAGGCCACGTTGCAGTTGGCCGAGTCGGAGGCGGCGTGGCAGGCCAGCATCGGCACCGCCGAGCAGGCGCAGCGCGCCTACGACATTGCCGAAGTGCGTTTCCGCGAAGGCATCTCCACACAGCTCGAACTGTCGGAAACGCGCGTGCAGCTCCAGCAGGCGCTCGCCAATCGTGCGCGCGCCGCACGTGATCTGCAGGTGGCACGCACGCGTCTCACCCTGTTGCCGTACCTCCCCCTCTCCACTGCTGCCGCGCCGGCCGCTGCTCCCTCGAACACCGGGATGTCCCGATGAAGACGATGATGCGCCGCACGGCGCCTTTTGTGATGCTCAGTCTTGCCGCCGCGGCCTGCAACAAGCAGGCGGAGGCCGTGCCGGAAAACACCAACAGTGTGCAGATGATCGGCCCCGACAACATGGCGGTGGCTCGTCTCGATACGCTGGCCAGCGGTCCAGCCATCAGTGGCACACTCACGGCTGATCGCGAGGCGCGTATCCGTGCCGAAATCAGCGGCTCGGTCCTGCAGACCATGGTCGAAGCCGGTCAGCGCGTGAGCGCCGGCACCGTGCTCGCGCGCATCGATGATGCCGCGGTGCGCGATGCCGCCATCTCCGCCAAGTCCGGTGTAACGCAGGCGCAGGTGGCCGCCGATCAGGCCGCGCGCGAATTGCAGCGCAGCCGCACGCTGGCCAAGGCCGGCGCGGTGGCGGAGCGCGATGTCGAAGTGGCGGAGCGTGCCAATCTCTCGGCCCAGGCGGCGCTCGACGACGCCAAGGCGCGCCTCTCGGCGGCGGAGAAGAACCTGCGCAACACCATGGTGCGCGCGCCGTTTGCCGGTGTGGTGGCCGAGCGGGCCGTGAGCCCTGGCGACGTGGTGTCGCCTGGTGCGGCCATGTTCACGGTCATCGATCCGCGCAGTCTGCGCGTGGAGGCCTCACTCCCGGCGGCGTCGCTGGCCGATGTGAAGGTCGGTGCCGAGGTGCGCTTCTCGGTCAACGGCTCCGATCGTCAGCTGAGCGGCCGCGTCACGCGCATCAACCCGATGGTGGATCCGCAGACGCGTCAGGTACGCATCCTGGCCACGGTGCCCAACGCCTCGGAATCGCTGGTGGCTGGTCTCTTCGTGGAAGGCCGCGTGGCGGCGCAGAAGCGTGAGGGGGTGCTGGTGCCCGAGCAGGCCGTCGATCAGACGGGCATTGCGCCGTACGTCATGCGTCTCAAGGGCGGCAAGGTCGAGAAGGTGGAAGTGCAGGTCGGTTTGCGTGACGTAGCCGCTGAGCAACTCGAAATCACCACCGGCTTGGCTGGTGGCGATACGGTGCTGCTGGGCGCTGCGCGTGGTATCTCCGCCGGAGCATCCGTGGCCGTCTCCACGCCGCGTGATGCCAGCCCCCGCGATTCGTCGGGAACCCCGAAGAACGTGAAGAACTGAGGCACGCATGCTGATTTCAGATTTTGCCATCAAGCGACCACTGCTCACAGTGGTCGCCATGCTGGCACTGGTGGGCTTCGGCCTCGTCGCGCTCACGCAGCTTGAGACCGACGAGTTCCCCGAAGTGCAACCGCCGATCGTGCTCACCACCATCGTCTACCCGGGCGCCTCGCCTGACCAGGTGGAACGTGAGGTGCTCGAGCCCATCGAGGAGGCCATTCAGGCCATCTCGGGCGTCAAGTCCATCAACGGCGAAGCGCGTGATGGTTTTGCGCAGATCGTCACGCAGTTCGTGTTCTCGAAGGACCTGCAGGAAGCCACGCAGGACATTCGCGACGCCATCAGCGTGAAGCGCCAGGACCTGCCGCAGGAAATCGAGGAGCCCATCCTCAAGAAGTTCAATCCCACCGATGCGCCCATCGTCACGCTGGGTCTGGCATCCAGCACGCTCACGCCGGCCCAGCTCACGCTGCTCGCCGATCCGGGCATCACGCGCGAACTGCGCGCGATCCCCGGCGTGGCCGACGTGTCCATCACGGGCGCGGTCAAGCGCGAGCTTACGGTCAATCTCGATCCGCAGCGCTTGCTCGCCGCGGGAGTGAGTGTGCCGCAGGTGGTGGGCGCGCTGCAGGCCGGCAATCTCGCCGTGCCGGTGGGTCGCCTCAATGGCGCGCTCGACGAGCGCACCATCCGCCTCAAGGGCCGTCTCGACGGACCGCAGGACTTCATGCAGCTGGTCGTGGCCGAAAAGAACGGTCGGGTCATCCGTCTGGGTGACGTGGCCACTGCCACCGATGGTGTCGAAGAGCAGCGTACGCTGGCCCTCTTCAACGGCCGCGAGGCCGTCGGCCTCGAGATCAAGAAGACCAAGGGCTACAGCACCACCGCCGTGGCCGAAGCCATCCTCAGCAAGGTCGAACAGCTGCGCCCCACGCTGCCCACGGGTGTGCAGTTCGAGGTCGTGAAGAACAAGGGCGAGCGTGTGGAAGACTCGGTGGCCAACGTGCAGAGCGCCCTCATCGAAGGCGCGGTGCTCACGGTGCTGGTGGTCTTCCTTTTCCTCAACTCGTGGCGTTCCACGGTCATCACCGGTCTGGCGCTGCCGGTGTCGGTGCTGGCCAGCTTCGTGGCGGTATGGGCCTTCGGCTTCACGCTCAACACCATGTCGCTGCTGGGCCTCTCACTGGCCATCGGTATTCTCATCGACGACGCCATCGTGGTGCGCGAAAACATCGTGCGTCACGTGGAGATGGGGAAGGATCACTACGAGGCCGCGCGTGACGGTACCGACGAAATCGGTCTCGCCGTGGCGGCCACCACGTTCTCCATCGTGGCCGTGTTCGTGCCCATCGCCTTCCTCGAAGGTGAAGCGGGTCAGTGGTTCAAGCCGTTTGCACTCACCATTGCCTGCTCGGTGCTGGTGTCGCTCTTCGTATCCTTCTCGCTTGACCCCATGCTGTCGGCCTACTGGCCCGATCCGCATCTCGAGGAGCACCAGAAGAGCTGGATCACGAAGAAGCTCGACAAGTTCAATCACTGGTTCAACGGGCTTGCCAACGGCTACCGCGGTCTCATTGGCTGGGCGCTCGATCATCCCAAGAGCATGGTCACGCTTGCGGTGGGCACGTTCTTCTTTGCCCTCGCCATGCCGGCCATGGGCCTTGTGGGTGGCAGTTTCTTCCCCATCGAGGACAACAGCGAAATCATGATGACGGTGGAGTCGCCGCCGGGCGCCAACATCGACTATCTGCGCCAGAAGGTCAACGAAGCGCTGGTCATCGGTGAGAAACAGCCGGAAGTCATGTACAGCTTTGTCACCGCCGGTGGTGCGAGCGGCGCGGTCGACGTGGCGAGCGTCTACTTCAAGCTCAAGCCCAAGGCTGAGCGACTCGCCACTGGTGAGCGCGATGCCGAGTCGCTGGGCGCGGTGCTGCGTGAGGAAGTCAAGAGCATCGGCGGCGCGACGGTGGCGGTGTTCACCAACGATTTTGCGGGTCAGGAGAAGCAGATCTCGCTCGAGCTGCGCGGCGCCAACAAGGACGCGCTGCAAACGGTGGCCGACCAGTACCTCACGGCTGTCAAGAGCACAAAGGGCGCCGTGGACGTGGGGCTCAGCACCAAGGGCCAGAAGCCCGAACTCACGGTGCAGATCGATCGCGGCCTTGCCGGTTCGCTTGGACTGAGCGTGGGCCAGGTGGCTCAGGCCATCCGTCCGGCTTTTGCCGGTCTCGATGCCGGCGACTGGGTGGATGCCAGCAACGAGACCCGCAAGGTCATGATCCGTCTCTCGCCTGAAGCGCGTGCGCGTGGCGCAGACCTCGCGCAATTGCCCATTGCGGTGGGGTCGGGGCCCAACGCCTCGCTCATTCCGCTCGAGCAGGTGGCGCGCATTCGCAGTGACCTCGGACCGGCCGTCATCAACCACCTCAATCGCGACAACGTGATCAAGGTGCAGGCCAACGTGGCGGGTCGTTCGTTGTCGGAAGTCACCAACGAGATTACGGCCAAGACCAAGGACATCACCCTGCCGCCTGGCGTGACCCTATCGAGCGGCGGTCAGGTGGAGCAGCAGAACGAGGTCTTCACTAGCATCTTCGTGGCACTGGGTGTGGCGGTGGCGCTCATGTACCTCATTCTCGTGGTGCAGTTCGGATCCTTCCTCGATCCGGTCGCCATTCTCATCTCGCTGCCGCTTTCGCTCATTGGTGTCATGGGCGCCCTGGCCATTACGGGGCACACCATCAACCTCATGAGCCTCATCGGCGTGATCCTGCTCTGCGGTATCGTGGCCAAGAACGCCATTCTGCTCATCGACTTCGCGAAGTTCTCGCGTGAGAAGAACGGCATGCCGCTGCGTGAGGCGCTCATCGAGGCGGGTGCCATTCGCCTGCGTCCCATCCTCATGACCACCTTCGCGCTCATCGCCGGCATGATTCCGGTGGCGCTGGGTCGTGGTGAAGGCGCGCAGTTCCGTGCGCCGCTGGGTGTGGCCGTCATCGGTGGTGTCATCACCAGCACCATCCTCACCCTGCTGGTCATTCCCACGTTCTACGAAATCTTCGACAACATGCGTGGTGGGCTGTTGCGCTGGGTGGGGCTCACCCCGCCGCACACCGGGCAGTTCCGCACCATGGATATGCCGGTGCCGGAGGCCGGCGACTGACCGGCTGACCCGCAGACTGTTGGCAGTCGAACGGCGGTGGGCAGGGAACTCTGCCGCCGCCGTTCGGTTACATTGCCTCAGTCATGCGTCGTCCGTTCGCCTTACTCGCTGCACCGGCCTGGCTGGCCGTGCTTACCGACGCGCCGAGCACCTACGTGGTGCTCGGCGCGTCGGCCATTCTCACCGAAGAAATCGCCCCCGTGCTCGGCGGCATTGCCGTGCACGAGAACCAGCTGCGGCTCATGCCCCTGGTGTGGGCCATCACGCTGGGCGGCTGGGTGGCGACCGCACTGCTGTATGCCCTCGGGCGGAGCAAGTGGGATTGGATTCGTCGCCGTCTGCCCCGCTGGCGGGCGGCTGGCACCGTGGCGCTGCGGGTGGTGGGCGCGCATCCGCTCAAGGCGTCATTCCTGGTGCGCTTTGCCTTCGGCCTGCGCATCATGCTGCCGGTGGCCTGCGGCGCGGCGCGGGTGCCCTGGTATGTCTACCTGCCGGTATCGCTCCTGGGCTCACTGGCCTGGACGGTGGTCTACATCGTGCTGGGCATTGCTGCGGGTGAAGCCGCAGTGCAGGCCATCGGCCTGTTCGGCAAGTATGGCAAGGTGGTGGGCATCATTGCCGCGCTGGTCACGGCGCTGTTTGTCATCCGCTGGCAGCGCAAGCGCGCCGAGCGCAAGGCGGCGCGGCGCGCGGCCCGGCGGGCAGGGCGCTCATAACAGCTTGCGAAAGTCGTCAATCGACAAGCCTGCGTCTCGGACAATTCCGCCCATGGTAAACGCGTTGATCGGGTTGTGCCTTGGAATCGTGAGGATGCGTTGCCCGTCCGAAAGAACGGTGTGCTTCCCCTGACGAACAACGCGGAATCCTGCCTTCTCGAGTGCCCGAATCGCATCGAGGTGGTTAATGCCGGGTAGTCGGCCCACAATGCCTACGCTGCGACTTCTACCTCGCGGACCTCAGCGCCGCTCAGCAGCTGGTCTCGCGCGGCAAGATACTCTGAGATCGCGTCCTGAATATTCGCAAGCGCTTCAGGTTCCGTGGCACCTTCCGACCAGCACCCGGGCAATCCGGGAACCCAGACGCTCACGCCATCCTCGTCGTGCTGTAGCGCAACTTTGTAAATCATGTTTCCCCCGTGATCCTGGAAATCTAGCGGGGACGTCAGCCCCCCGCCAATTCCGCCCGCGCCGCGTCGCGCAGCTCCTGCCAGGCAAGCGTGATGTGCTCACGATCCGTGCGAATGTTGCCCACGGCCAGACGCAACGTGTAGCGGCCATTCAGCTTGGTGTGTGACAGGTATACCCGCCCGCGTGCATTGACGCGCTCCATGATGCGGGCATTGTGCGCGGCGAGTTGCTCCTCGTCCATGCCCGATGGCACGTGACGGAAACACACGAGCGACAGCGTAACCGGCGCCGTAAGTTCCCATCCGCCCTCGAAGTGCACCATGCCGGCAAACTCGCGCGCGAGTTCGCAGTGAAAGCGAATGCGCTCGGCCAGACCTTCGGCGCCATACGCGCGCAACGTCATCCAGAGCTTGAGCGCCCGAAAGCGCCGTCCCAGCTGAATGCCGTAGTCCATCAGGTTCACGGCTTCGCTGCCGGTGCGTGTCACGAGATACTCGGGCAGCAGCGCAAAGGCCTGCTTGAGCACATCGGGATGCCGCGTGTACAGCACCGAGCAGTCCATGGGCGTGAACAGCCACTTGTGCGGATTGACGACAAACGAATCGGCGCCGTCCACGCCGTCCATGACATAGCGCAGCTCGGGCACGATGGCCGCCACACCGGCATAGGCCGCGTCCACATGGACCCAGCAGTCAAACTCGCGGGCGATCTGCACCACCGCCGCGACCGGGTCCACACTCGTGGCGCTGGTGGTGCCCACGCAGGGCACGACGGCCATGGGGCGAAAGCCCTGCGCCACATCGGCGGCCATGGCATCGCGCAGCGCGTCAGGCCGCATGCGCAGCATGTCGTCGGCGGGAATCTTGACCAGGTTGTGATGGCCCAGGCCAAGCGCAATGACGGCCTTGTCGATGGACGAGTGCGCGTGTTCGCTGCAGTACACCAGAAGTCGCGGCAAATCCGTGCGCCCCGCCATGCCCTCGGTGCGCACACTGGGCGCGATGCGTTCGCGCGCGGCGGCCAGCGCGTAGAAGGTGCTCACACTGGCCGTGTCCGTGATCTCGCCAAACCACGGCGCGCTGAGTCCCATGAGCAGCCGCAGCCAGTCTAGCGTGACCTGCTCGAGCTCCGTGACGGCCGGACTGGTAATCCAGAGCATGCCGTTGGCGTTGAGCCCCGCGGTCAGCAGCTCGGCCAGAATGCCGGGGTAGGCGCCAGAGTTGGCGAAGTAGGCAAAGAAGCCCGGATGATTCCAGTGCGTGATGCCAGGCAGCAGGGTCTGCTGCACGTCGGCCAGCATGGCGTCCAGTGACTCGCCGTGCGTGGGCGGCGCGGCAGGCAGCGTGCGCGCAATGTCGCCTGGGGCCACCTGGCTGCGTACCGGGTGACGCTCCGGGTGCTCGAGGTAGTCGGCAATCCAGTCCACGGCCGCATGGGCCACGCGGCGGAAGTCGTCGGGGGCGAGGTCGCCGTGCAGCGGAACGGGCGGGGCGTCTGGGACGAAGCTCATGACCAGAACGTTACCCGCCTCGCGCGTTGCGGTGAATGCCCGCGTGTCGTAGCGTCAATGATGCCCACCACCCGCCGCGACTTCCTGCGTGATTCCGCCCTGCTCGGCGCTGCCGGCATGGCCCTGCCGTCCGACTTGCTGGCCTCCACCCCGGACGCTTCCGGAACATTGGCTTCTGTGGTTCCGGCTACTGCCGTTCCGGCTCCCGCTGTTGGCAGTTTCAGTCTCTCTGATCCTGCCGACGAATCCGCCTGGGCCAAAGTCGCCGCCATGTACCGCGTTACCGACAAGGTGACCAACATGGAGGCCGGCTACTGGGGGCTCATGGCGCAGCCCGTGCTGGCGCGCTACCACGAGCACATCGATCGCATGAATCGCGACAACTCGTACTTCGCGCGGCGCGAGTATCCGGCGCTGTTCCGCGGTGTGCGCGAAAAGGTGGCGGCGTTTGTGGGCGCCAAGCCCAGCGAGATTGCCCTCTCGCGTGGGGCCACCGAAGCGCTGCAGGCCCTCATTGGCCAGTACAATCGCGTGAAGGCCGGCGACACCATCATGTACGCCGACCTCGATTACAACGCCATGCAGTGGGCCATGAACGGCCTCGCGCAGCGCACGGGGGCCACGGTGGCCAGGCTCGACATTCCCGAGCCCGCGAGCCGCGAGAACATTCTGGCCGCCTACGATGCAGCGCTGCGCGCGAATCCACGCACGAAGCTGCTGCTGCTCACGCACTGCAACAACAAGACGGGCCTGCTGCTGCCGGTCAAGGACATCGTGGCACTGGCGCGCCCGCGTGGTGTGGACGTGGTGGTGGACGCGGCGCATTCGTTTGGGCAGGTGCCGCTCACGGTGCAGGACCTGGACGCCGAGTTCATCGGGCTCAACCTGCACAAGTGGATTGGCGCGCCGGTGGGCGCGGGCGCCATGTACATCCGCGAGGGACATCTCGACAAGATCGACCGCGCGCATGCCGACGAGTCGGCGCCGCTCACCAGCATCGATAGCCGGTTGCACACGGGCACCACCAACTTCGCGACGGTCATGACCATTCCCGACGCGATCGCCTTTCAGGAGTCCATTGGCCTCGCCAACAAGGCGGCGCGTGTGCGCTACCTGCGCGACCGCTGGGTGAAGGCCGTGCGCAACGTGCCGGGTGTGGACGTGCTCACGCCCGACGATCCGCATCTGACCGGCGCCATCACGGCCTTCCGTCTGCACGGACGCGGCACGCGAGAGGCCAACAGCGGCATCGCGCGCACGCTGCATGACGAGTTCGGCGTATTCACCTTCCAGCGCACGGGTCTCGCCAAGGGCGACTGTGTGCGTGTGACGCCCACGCTGTACAACTCGGCCGCCGATGCTGACAAGCTGGCGGCGGCCATTACCACGATTGCGGGGCGGGGGTAAGATTCGCTACCTGCACGTCAAGCTGGTACAAGAACACCCCCAATTGGATACCACGCCAATCCATGAGCAAACTTGCCAGGTCAGTGATTTCGGGCTTGCTGGTCGTCGCGGTTGCTGGCTGCGACGGCAAGGAGTCAGCGACCCCCGAGGGCGAAGCACCGGCAGCATCCCTTGCGCTTCTATGGGAGAAGGGCGATTCCGAGGCCAGCCCGGACCAGGACTTCGGGCGCATCGTGGATGCAACCCTCGACAAAGAGCTGAACGCATATGTCCTCGATGCTTCAACCAACAACATCAGGGTCTTCGACAGGAATGGGCGTTCGCTCCGAACATTGAGCAGAAGTGGCAGAGGACCAGGTGAGCTGACCGAACCGGTGTCTTTGGTTCATGATGGCAAGGGCACGCTGTATGTGCTTGATCGCGTGAACGGGTTGGTGGCCATCCCAACCAGCAACAGCAACACAGCTAAAGGCACCAGCGCGCCGCTTCCGTTCATTGGGTCAGACTTCTGCCTGTCGCGGGAGAGGGCCATCGTATTCGGCAGTCACAACGGACACCCGCTTCACGAGGTGACGTTTGCTGGAAGCATTGTCCGATCGTTCGGCGACTTTGATGGTCCGAAGGAGTATCCGCAACACGTTCCGGCACTCAATAGCAATGGGAAGGTGGCCTGCTTCCCCGAGCTGGACGTGGTTCTCACCGTTCCGAAGCTGTTCCCAGTTGTCCGCGCATACACGCTTGCAGACGGGGCGCCTCTCTGGGCCGACTCCGTTCGGGGCGTTGTGCCATGGGGCGTCGTGGTTAACCCACAGTTCTATTCAACCGGGCCGCACCGGGATGGATCCGATGAAACGATTGTGCTTCGTCCACTTGGGGCAGAGCAGGCAGTGCTGCAGTACCGGCGCTCTCTTCAGGTTGACAGTGCCGTTGCCACCTGCGTGATCACAGTTCGGACTGGAGGCTGTCTGGCCGTCAGAGACTCCACACCTCGGCTGGTCGCTGCTCGAGACGGACTGGTGCTATCGTTTACCCACGGCGACTACCACAAAGTGGCGCTCTACAGGCGGAGGTCGGCCACCAAGGCAGTTGAACCGTGAGAGTAAGGCCGGCAGTCGCCCAAGACACGGTCGCAGTTGGTAGGTCGTAGGTCGTAGGTCCCACATGCAGTCCAGTCGTGACAATTCAATCCGAACAACCCATGACCGACAGTGTTTTCACCGTTGCCCTGCTCTGGGGCATGCCCGTACTCGTCGTGCTACTGCTGTGGCAGTCGCGTGCCATGAAGAAAGGTCGCTATGAACGCGATGCCTTGCAGGTCCTTGCGCTCCTTTCGGCGCTGGCCTGGCCCTGGAATCGAGTGCTCGGGACTGGCGTTGTAGTACAGACGCTGGTGGCACTCGCTACCATCGCCGCATGCGTCGCGCTGGTGGTGGTAATCAATCGGGCGGCGAAGCAGCAGATCACACAACACCTTCAGGACGGACCTGCCCACGAACCTGACGTCGCAATCAATCAGGGGGCGCGCCAATGAAGGTCGAGCAGTCCGCGAAAGTGTCCGTGACGATGCGTGCGCTGAATGCCTGTCTTGTCAGTTTGGTGCTGTTCGCGTGCGCCACACCCGATTCGGACGGGTCCGAGTCGGCACGCAACGAATCGGGCGTACGGCGCGAGGTCGCCCTCGACAGTGTCTTTTCTCTCACTGGTCACGAAGCAGGCCTGGGCTTCGCGGACCCAGACCTCGTAGCTGAGCAGAGAAATGGCGACCTGGTGTTGGTGGACAGACGCGACCAGCGCGTGGCCATCTACGATTCAACGGGTCGTCTCAAACTAAGGTTTGGGCGCCGAGGGCAGGGGCCTGATGAGTTCAATGACATTGAAGGTGTATTCTCATTGCCTGGCGACACCATCATGGTATTCGATCGCACGCGTCAGATTGGCTACCTGTACCATCAATACAAGCCGACCGGCGCGCGAATCGATTTTCGCGAGTGGCGATTCACCGAAAAGCTTGGCCAACTATTGCTTGGCCGTTTCGCCGACGGACGGTGGGTCGCATCCCTCGGTGAGCCGTGGCCATTGGTCACGCAAGGCGTTCGCGTTGGCGTTGATTCGGTTCATCTGTTGGCGGGTTTGCCTGATGCTACCCCCACACGCTTTGCGTCCGTGGCTGAGGTCAGGCGAATCGATCTCCTAATGCCAAGAGAGTCCTATCGGCTCGATCTCAGCGAAATCGCGCCCGGTGCCGGTGTGGTCTGCGAGAATGGAGTGGTCCTGGCGGATACGACGGGCGTCCGGCGTCTTTCGGTGAAGGGACAGACTGCGTCCTTCGCAGCGCATCCCTTCCCCAGGACTCCGATCGAGCAGTATGGTGGAATCGACGGGATCGTTGAAAGGCAGGTGTCGATTCTGGCCTCCGGCGCCTTTGCAGAGAAAGTGCGCGCCGCCCTGAAGGAAGCGGGGCAGAAGGTTGACTCGGCCATGAACGCCGTATTGATCGATGCCCGGGGAATAGCCTGGTATACGCGTCCCGGAGCGAAGAAAGGCAACGCGTTCGCGCTGTACGCCGACGGCAAGGAACTGCAGGAACGCTTCCTGGCTCCAGGCGCTTACCGGATCGGATCCAGATTCCTTTTTACCTGGTCCTCAGATCCGGAGCTTGAGGTACCGAGATACACGGCGTTTCGTGTTGGCTCGTCAGTCGACGAGGCACGAACCGGGCTGGGCTGGTGCTATAGTCAATTTCGCTGGTAAGCCCATGATGGCCAGCGTGCTTCCGCCATGGCCAGATGCTCGACGTACCCACAACTCAAAACTTGAACTCAAAGCTCACGGCTGACCGGACTTTCGGTGAGCTGTGAGCTTTGAGTACAAGCCATGAGTTCTCAGTCGAACCAACCCAAAACTCGAAACCCAAACACAAAACCCGGAACTGATCAGTTCCGGGTCTTGTGTTCGCGTTCCGAGTCGTGAGTCTTCGCGCGGCCTACTGGGCCCGCTTCGGCACCCCACCCACCAACAACTCCAGCGCCGCGTTGGCCATGGCCCGCACGCCCACCGGCATGGCGTTGTCATCGGCCTGGAACAGCGGCGAGTGATTGCTCGCCACGCCCATCAAATCCACGCTCGGCGGTGTCACGCTCAGGTTGAAAAAAAATCCCGGCGCCACCGACGCAAAACGCGAGAAGTCTTCGCCCGCCATGCTCTGGGTCGTGCTCTCGAAGGCCTTGCCCGCGCTTACGCGCTGCAGCACCGGCGCCAGCCGTCCAACCAGCGCCGCGTCGTTGATGGTGCTGCCGTAGCCCAGCGTCACACTCACATCGGCGGTGGCGCCGTGTGCGGCCGCGATATGCTGCGCGATCTCCTTCATGCGCACACCCACCTTGTCGCGCGCCTTGGCGTCGAAGGTGCGAATGGTGCCAATCATCCACACCGAGTCGGGAATGATGTTCTCGCGCAGACCGCCGTGAATGGCGCCCACCGTGAGCACCGCCGGACCCTGCGTGAGGTCGAGTGAGCGCGACACCACCGTTTGCAGCGCCGTCACGATTTCCGCGCTCACCACGATGGGATCAACACCGTTGGACGGAAAGGCCCCGTGCGTCTGCTTGCCATGCACCACAATGCGCCACGCGTCGCTGGCCGCAGAAATGGCACCCGAACGCCAACTCAACGTGCCAAGCGGACCCGGGCCCACGTGCAAGCCCAGCACCGCGTCCACGCCCTGCATGACACCCGCCTCGATCATGGGCTGCGCTCCACCACGCGGCGGCACTTCCTCGGCAGGCTGAAAGAGAAACTTGACCGTGCCCGGCAACTGCGCGCGCATGCCAGCAAACACCTCGGCCACACCCATCAGCATGGCCGTGTGCAAGTCGTGCCCGCAGGCATGCATGACGCCCGTCTCCACGCCGTTGTAGACCGTGCGCACGGTGCTCTTGTACGGCACGTCCACCAACTCGGTCACCGGCAGCGCGTCCATGTCGGCGCGCATGGCAATGGTGGGCCCGGGCTTGCCGCCCTTGAGCACGGCCACCACACCCGGAATGCCGCCCACGTTCTCCTGCACGTCGAGGCCGAGGCTCTTGAGATGCGCGGCAACCAGCGCGGCCGTGCGCTTCTCCTGGTAGCCCAGCTCCGGGTGCTGGTGGATGTCATGGCGCCAGGCGGTGAGCTTGGACGCGATGGCGGCGGTGCGGCGGTCGATTTCGGTGGTGAGCGACGACTGGGCCGCGGCGGGAACCGCACAGAGTAGAGCGGCGAGCAGCAGAGTGAAACGATGATGACGGTGCACGGCAGTATCCGGTTGAGACGTGACCTGCTTCAACTCAAAACCCGAAACTTGAACTCACAACACGAAACTGATCCGTTTCGAGTTCTGGGTAAGAGTTTCGGGCTCCGAGTTACACGGAACCGATCAGTTCCGGGTCTTGAGTAGGAGTTTCGAGTCGTAGGTTCTTACAACGACCTCAGTTGTCCCCACGCGGCTTGGCTTCTGCCGGGCGCACGGTCGGGTACTCGATCCCGAGCTGCTCCAGATACGTTTTGAACTTCGTCGGATCGTAGTAGAACTTCTGCAACTGCGGCTTGTACTTCGCCATGATGTCGGCGTTGAGCCAGATGGGCGGCTGATCGCCGGGCCGGATGAACGGCTGGTACTTCACGTTCTTCGTCTGCACATCGCGGAAGTACGTCCACGCGTCAGCCACCACCTTGGGCTGCAGGAAGATGTCGAGCATGGTGAGCGCCTGCACCTTGGCGCCGGCCAGCGCCCCCTTGTGTGCAATGGGCGTGGCCATGGAAATCGCGTTGGCCCAGTTGTGGCCCGGCAGACCCGGGATGTTGCTCGGGAAGCGCAGCGTGATGGTGGGCATGTTCCACGACACGTCGCCGATGTCGTCGGAGCCGCCGCCCATCCAGTTCTGCGGCGTTTCGGCGCCACGCAGTTCACGGTTCACCTGCATCTGCAGGCCGAAGTCCGGCGAGCCCAGTTCCTTCTGGATGCCCTTGGCCAGCGTCTGGTCCTTGTCATCCCAGGCCGGCATGCCCACCGTCTGCACGTTCTTGTGCATGGCTTCGGCAATGGGCTTGCTGAAGTGCGCCGACCATCCCGAGCCCAGAATCATGACCGTGTCGAGCTTGGTGTCGGTCATCAGCGCGGCGCCTTCGGCAATCTTCTTGCCCGTCTCGAACAGCGCCATGGTGCGCGGATAGTCCTGCTCGCGGAAGTAGAACCAGATGCTGGCGGTGCTGGGCACCACGTTGGGCTGGTCGCCGCCGTCCTTGATGACATAGTGCGAGCGCTGCTGCAGGCGCAGGTGCTCGCGCCGGTATTCCCAGCCCTGCGCCATGAGCATCACCGCGTCAAGCGCCGACTGGCCACGCCACGGCGCGCCGGCCGCGTGCGCACTCGATCCGCGGAACCGGAACTCGGCCGAGATGAGTGCGCTCTGCCCGCTTGCGCCCCACGACACGCCCAGATCGTTGCCCACGTGCGTGAACAGCGTGACGTCGGTGTTCTTGAAGATGCCCTCGCGCACCAGGAACGCCTTGCCCGCCATCTGCTCTTCGGCAATGCCGGGCCAGAGCATGATGCTGCCGTTGATCTTGTCACGCTGCATGAGCTGCTTGACCACAATGGCGGCCACCACGTTCACCGCCTGACCGGAATTGTGGCCTTCACCATGACCCGGGCCACCGGACACCATCGGGTCGCGGTAGCCCACGCCCGGCTTGTTGCTGGCCTGCGGGATGCCGTCCACGTCGGAGCCCAGGGAAATCTCCGGCTTGCCCGTGCCGTAGCTCCAGCGCGCGGTCCACGCGGTGGGAATGCCGGCGACACCGCGCTCGATCTTGAAGCCTTCCTTCTCGAGCAGTCCGGTCAGGTACTTCTGCGACTCCCACTCCTGAAAGCCGAGCTCCTGAAAGGAGAACAGCATGTCCACGATTTCCTGCACCTGCTTGGCGCGGCCTTCCACGAGCTTGAGGGCCTCCGCCTTGAGCCCCTCGAGGCGCGGGTCGGCCGAGGCAACGGCGGCTTGCGCCTGCAGCCGGCCGTCGGCAGCTGGGGCCAGCGGGGCGAGGCCGGCGAGGACCGCGGTGGCGGCTACCTGACGGGTCCAACGGAACATGAGCGGGGCAGATGGCACGGCGGGTCTCCTGAAACGAATGGCCAGGGCGGGGGTCCAACTGCCCGAAGTTACGTTTGGGCGGGAGAAACCGCTCGTCCCGACCGTCCGTAGGTTCAACTGTACCTGTCTCTGTCCGTTCGCCGTCTGCACCCTTCTGGCCGGATCATGGGTTTCTTCGCTGCCTGTACGCCGACCCTGGCGTTTGCCCTGCTGCTGCCGCTCACCCTGTCCGCCCAGGGACAGACCGCGCCGCGAAGCGGACGCGATACCACGGCGCGGCCGCGCTCCGGCCCCGATACGCTGCTCCGCCAGTATCGCGAACCCATTCGCGACGCCGTCCGTGAGGCCCGCAACATCACGCGCCGCGGGCTGCGTGGTGACAGCGCCACCCTGGCGACGCTCAATGCGGAAGCGGCGGCGTCGGCCTTCTCCAACGCCGAGGCCCGCGCCGTGTTCGAGCGCGCCCGCGCGGCGCGTGAACAGCAGGACAGTGCGCTCAAGTCCTATCGCGCCACCACCACGCAGCGCGTGTCGCTGTCCATGGGTCCGCGCCGTCTCGGTGTGCAGAAGCTGCTGTTTCAGGGCGACAATGTCGCCGACATCTCCTGGCGCCGCGATGTGGGCGTGCGGGTGCGGCCGCAGGGATCGCGCATGACCATCCCCATGGCGTCTGACGTGAACGGGGACTTCGTGGCGGCCGTGAGCGTGCCCTACTTCCCCGGCCGCGAGCAGCTCTGGTTCCCCTCGTCGGATTTCGGCGTGGTGAAGACCGATGTCGACGATCGCGACATCATCCATCCGCTCGCGCGCGGCGCCGAGCGCTGGTATCGCTACGATCTGGGCGATTCGGCGCGCATCACACTGCCTGACGGTCAGATCATTCGCCTGCAGGAACTCCGCATTGCCGGTCGCAAGCCGGACTGGCGCACCTTCGTGGGCAGCTTCTGGTTCGACCGCGAGCGCGGGCAACTCGTGCGGGCCGCGTATCGCCTGTCCACGGAAATCGACATCTGGTCCACCGCGCTCGAGGAAATCGAGAAGGACGAAGAAGAATTCAAGGTGCTGGCCCCCCTGCAGGACAGCATCCTGCGCGCGCGTCTTCCCCGTGACGTGTATGTGCGTGACAGTGCACAACGCGCACGGCAGCGTATCGCCGATAACGAGGACAAGCCAGGCACCTTCGTCACGTCGCTCATTCGGCCCATGAAGGCGCGATTGGACGGCATCACCGTCGAGTACGCGCTCTACAAGGGCCGCTTCTGGCTGCCGCGCGCCCACAGCGCCACGGCCAGCGCCGATGTGATGTTCATGCACATTCCCTTCCGCATGGACGAGAAGTTCACCTACGAAGACGTGGACGGTGACTTCTTTCTGGCGGCGGTGCCCAAGGCGCGTGATCGCTGGGCGCCGCGCGACAGCACGGACAAGGACTCCGTCGTCGTGGAGTCAACAGGGAGCGACGTGCAGGTGTCGGTGAACGTCGGCGGCACCTCGGAAAAGGGCGCCGCTCGCCGCGATTCAGTGCAGGAGCGGCGCTACGGTCGCGGCAAGGTCACGCAGTGCCGGAACGACAGTACCTGGACACGCGTCGAGGAGCGCTACGACCGCGCGCTGCGCATTGCCTACGACCTGCCCTGCGACATGGAGACACTGGCCAAGTCGCCCGCGCTTCCACCCTCGTCGGCCACGGCCGATGACATCTTCGATTTGCCGAGTCAGGACGAGCTGCTGAAGGCGCTGGACCTCGGTCTGCAGGTGCCCTGGGGTCCACAGCTGCCCAAGCTGCGCAGCGGCTCCGACCTGTTCCGCTACAATCGCGTCGAGGGCCTCTCGGCCGGTCTCCAGGTGACGCAGGAGTTGGGTGCCGGATACACGGCGCGAGGAATGGCGCGCATTGGTCATGCCGACCTGCATGCCAACGGCGAGTTGCATCTGCTGCGCAGCAACGGCGCGCGCACGGTGGGCTTCGGCGTGTTTCATCGCCTGTCCGCTGCCAACCCCGAATGGGCAGGCGCGCTGACCATCGGCCCGTCGCTTCCGGCCCTGCTCTATGGCCGCGATGAAGGTTTCTACTATCGCAACTACGGCGTGGAGCTGACCGAGCGGCGCGAACAGCGACGCGGCACACTCGAGGGCCGCATCTTCCTCGAGCGGCAATGGACCGCCGGTGACAGCGATGTGGTGAATACCTTCTCGCTGGCGCGGGCCTTCGGTGACCGGCGCTTTGCGCCCAACATTCTGGCCGAGCCGGGCTCGTATGCCGGCGCGCAGGTCACCTGGTCGCGTCTGCTCGTCGATCGTCCGGGCGGGCTGCGCTGGCTCAACATCACGCGCCTCGAAGGGGCCACCGGTACCTTCGAATACGCGCGCGGCTCTGTGGAAAGCACCCTGTCGCGGCAGTTCGGTGGCTGGGCGGCGGCCTTCTCGGGCTCCGCGGGCACGTCCGCCGGACGACTGCCATTCCAGCGCGAGTGGTACGTGGGCGGCCTGCGCACCGTGCGCGGGCAGCTGCCCGGCACGCAGAACGGCGACGCCTTCTGGTTCGGTCGCGCGGAATTCGGACGTGGACGTGGCGCGTTCCGTCCGGTGGCCTTCTTCGACGCCGGCTGGGCGGGACGACGTGAGGCGTTCGGTCAGGGGACCACGCAGAAGGGTGCGGGCTTCGGCTTCGGTGTGCTCGATGGGCTGCTGCGTCTCGACATCGCCCGCGGCCTGTTCCCCAGCAAGGGATGGCGTACCGACATCTACCTCGGCGCGCCGCTCTGATCCGGTGAGGTGAACGGGGGCTCACCGGGCCCCTGCTGGCGGACTGACGCGTCCGGACGGAGATTGCGGGCGTCCCGTCATGCTGGAGGGCGCCTTGCCCCTCGAGTTCGTCTATGCCGCCGCGTTGGCGATGTTGCTCACGCAATTGCGGCAGAACGCACCGATCGCCGAAGTCCTCACGAGTGTCCAGCGTCTCTGCGCGCTGGCGCGCGTGGGTGGTGTGCGCCTCACGCGAGATCTGTTCGCCGATCATCCGCACCTGCCGGTGGCCGACGCGGTGGGCGTGTTGCACGACGCCATGGCCGATCTGGGCATCACGCGTATCGACATCGACTCCACCACGACCGACACGGAGTTCGTGAAGCTGGGTGGCCTGCTCAATCTTGAGCACGATCCGAACGGCGAGGCACTGCGTGAAGCGGCGCGGGACCTCGGCCTGTGGAACATTCGTCTGTGGTTCGATGGCGACTCCGTCCCCGCCGGGGGAGTGCCGGTGTCCGCCGCTCAGGCCCGCCAGGAAAGTGATGCCGATGTGGCGGCGCGAGGGGCTGCCGCGCGTGGGGCGGCCGTGGCAGCCGTCGAGTCGGGGGCGCTGCAGGAGGCGCTGGCCCGGCAGGACGCCCGGGCCACCTGTCGCATTCTCCACGACGCGATGCACACCTCCGCCTTTGCCACCGGCGCCACGCCCGAGGCGCTGCATCTGGTGGTCGAGGCGCTGGTCACGGAGCAGGCGGAGCTCAACACCGTGCAGGCCGTGCTGGAGCACGCGCGCGAGGCCGGGGCGCGCACGGTATTCGCGCATCTCATGGCGGCGCCTGATGTCCACGAGCGTCGCCTGCTGTTCGACGTGGCGGCGGCATTGCCGGCCATCGTGCCCGTCGCGCGCGAATACATCGGCAGCGGCACCTGGTACGTGGTGCGAAACGCCGCTGCCCTGTTGGGAGAGTCCAAGCAGCCGGCTGCCGTGGACGACCTGACGCGTCTCCTCAAGCACAGTGATACCCGCGTACGCATGGCCGCGGTGGTGGCTCTCGGCAAGATCGGCGGACAGACGGCCATGACACGACTCGAGTCGGTGCTCTTCGACTCGTCGGTGGACGTACGCAATCGCGCACTGTCCATCGTGTTCTCCGCCCCCGATGCCGAGGCGACGCCAACCACGCGCGTCCAGGTCCACGAGGAAGAACTGACGCTCGAGTATCAGCTGGAAGTGGTTGCGGCGCTGGCGTACGTGCAGACGGCCCGCGCCAGAAGCCGATTGGCCGAACTGGCCAGGCAGGACAGCCACGCCCTCGATGTACTGCAGGTGCGCCTGGCAGCCATCGGCGCGCTGTGCACGGGCCATCGTCCCGCGGCCGATGTGATCCTCCACAGTCTGCGCGACGACCCCAGCACCCTCGTACGGGAACGGATACAGGCCGCTTTGGGCTGAACGCGGTCGGCGTTCAAACCCTGCGCGCGGTTCGACTGTCAGACTCTCCGACCCGAGGTCTGACCTGGTCTCCGTCCCATCTGCGCGCCCCATGAATCATTTCACGCTTGCCTTGCGCATGCTGCGCAAGACTCCGTTCGTCACGGCGGTTGCCGTGGCGTCGCTGGCCCTCGGCATCGGTGCCAACGCCGCGATCTACTCGATATTTGACCAATTGCTGCTGCAACAGTTGCCGGTGCATGCGCCGCAGGAACTGGTGAACTTCTCAGCACCTGGTCCCAAGCCCGGCAGCACCAGCTGCAATCAGGCCGGCAGCTGTGAAGACGTATTCAGCTACGCCATGTACCGCGACCTCGAGCGGCTGCAGACCGGCTTCTCCGGCATTGCCGGACATGTGCAGTTCGGCGGCAATCTCGCGGTGGACGGCGAGGCCATGACGGTGGACGGCATGTACGTCACCGGCTCGTACTTCGGGGTGCTCGGCCTCGCGCCTGCGTTGGGTCGGGTCATTCAGCCTGCGGAAGATGAGCCAGTCGGCACGCATTTCGTGGCCGTGCTGAGTCACGACTTCTGGCAGAATCGCTTCGGCGGAGACCGGAGTGTGATCGGCAAGTCGGTGATGGTGAATGGCCGCTCGCTGTCGGTGGTGGGTGTGGCGCCGGCGGGCTTCCGTGGCACCACCCTGGGCGCCGAGCCCGATCTCTTTGTGCCCATGAGTGTGCGCTGGCCCATGTCCGCGCTCACCAATCCCTACGACGATCGCCGCTCCTATTGGATGTACGTGTTCGGCCGTCTCAAGCCGGGCATGAGCATGGAGCAGGCCGGCACACAGCTCAACACGGTGTATCGCAATTTGCTGGCCGATGTGGAGGCGCCGCTGCAGCAGGGCATGAGCGACGCCACCATGAAGCTGTTTCGCGCCAAGCAGGTGGAGCTGAGCAACGGCGCCCGCGGACAGACCAGCATCCATCGTGAGGCGCGCACGCCCATTCTGCTGCTCTTCTCCATCACCGGCACGGTGCTGCTGATTGCCTGCGCGAACATTGCCAATCTGCTGCTGGCGCGCGGGGCGGGGCGGGCCACCGAAATGGGCGTGCGACTCGCGCTGGGCGCCACCCGCGCGCAGCTGCTCCGGCAGCTGCTCACCGAATCGCTGGTGCTGGCGGTGCTGGGCGGGTTCGCCAGTCTGCTGGTGGCGGTGTGGACGCTCAAGGCCATCGCCGGCTTCATGCCACCCGAGGCGCTGCGCACCATCAACTTCTCGCTGCAGCCCTCCATGGTGCTGTTCTCGGGTCTGGTGGCACTGGGCACGGGCCTCGTGTTCGGACTCTTCCCCGCCTTGCACAGCACCCGCGACGATCTCATCACCGTCATTCGTGCGGGTGCCGGACAGATCGCCGGTGGTGCGGTGGCGTCGCGCTTCCGTTCCGTGCTGGTCACGGCGCAGATCGCGCTCTCCATGGCCCTGCTCATCTCGGCCGGACTCTTTCTCAAGAGTCTCGTGAATGTGAGTCGCACCGATCTGGGTCTCGAGACCGAGCAGATTGCGACCTTCCGCATTTCGCCCATGCGCAGTGGTTACGACAGCACGCGCGCCGCGGTGCTCTTTGAGCAGGTGGAGCAGGAGCTGGCCGCCATGCCGGGCGTCACCGGTGTGTCCAACGCGGTGGTGGCCATCCTCAACGGCAACAACTGGGGCACCGATGTGCGGGTGCAGGGCTTCGACTGCGGGCCCGATGTGGACTGCAACAGCCGCTACAACATCGTGGGCACGAAGTTCCTCGACGTACTCGGCATGCAACTCCTGAGCGGACGCGAGTTCACGGATAGCGACCGGCAGGGTGCGGCGCGTGTGGCCATGGTGAACGAAGCTTTCGCGCGCAAGTTCAACCTGGGCAAGGACGTGATCGGCAAGTTCATGTCCCGCAACGGCAATGACACGCTCAACATCCAGATCGTCGGCCTCGTCAAGGACGCGGCCTACAGCGAGGTGAAGGACGAGATTCCGCCGCTCTTCTTCTCACCGTGGCGGCAGGAAGCGCGCACGGGGGCGCTCACCTTCTACGTCCGCACCACGCAGCGTCCGGAGGAGGTGCTGCAGTCGGTGCAGGCGCTGTTGCGGCGCATGGCACCCACCGTGCCGGTGGAAGATCTCAAGACGCTGCCCCAGCAGGTCCGGGAGAATGTCTTTCTCGACCGCATGATCAGCACCATGGCATCGGCCTTTGCGGTGCTTGCCACGCTGCTGGCGGCGGTGGGGCTCTATGGCGTGCTGGCCTATTCCGTCACACAGCGCACGCGCGAGATCGGTGTGCGTATGGCGCTCGGCGCCGACGCGGCGCGCGTGCGCGCTCTGGTGATGCGGCAGATGGCGGTCATGACTCTCGTCGGCTCGATCATTGGCGTGGCAGCAGCCTTCGGCCTTGGACGCGCAGCGCAGTCGCAGCTCTATCAGCTCGATGGGCACGATCCGCTCGTGTTCAGCGCTGCGGTGGTGGTGCTCGCCCTTGTGGCCTTCGGGGCCGCCTGGCTGCCGGCGCGTCGCGCGGCGCTGGTGGATCCCATGCAGGCGCTGCGCTACGACTGACCGCAGTCCGGAATCCCGGCTGACGGCACTTCGTCGATTCTCCCGTACGCATTCTCATGGATATCGTCCGCACTCCCCAAAAGTCCTACAGGAAACCGGCACTCATCGCCGGCGGTGTGACGCTGCTGGCGGCGGTCACGCTCGCGCTCACGCGACTCGATCCGGCGGTGCCCAGCGTGGACCGCGCCACCGTGCTCATCGACACGGTGCAGCGTGGTGATGTGGTGCGCGAAGTGCGCGGGCCCGGCACGCTCGTGCCGGAACAGATCCGCTGGATCACCGCGCAGGCTTCGGCACGCGTGGAACGTCTGCACGTGGAGTCGGGACAGAAGGTGGGCAGCGGCGAACTGCTGCTCGAGTTGTCCAATCCCGATCTGCAGATTCAGACCATGCAGGCCGAGCAGCAGGTGCGGCAGGCCGAGATCGATCTCATCAACCTGCGCACCAACCTGCGCAGCGCCATTCTCACGCAGGAAGGCACGGTGGCCTCCACCCGCACGCAGTGGGTGAGCAGCACGCAGGAGGCGCGGGCCGCCGACCCGCTGGTGCGTCTTGGGCTGGTGCCCGCCTTCGAGGCCGCGAATCGCAAGGCTTCGGCCGAAGAGTTCACCACACGTCTGCGGGTGGAGCAGGAACGTCTCGCGCTCATGCGCGCCGCCATCGACTCCCAGATTGCCGTACAGGCTTCGCGCGTGACACAACTGGCGGCCATCGCGCAGAATCAGCAGGCGCGACTGCGCTCGTTGCAGGTGCGTGCGCCCGATGGCGGGGTGTTGCAGGAGCTCACGCTGCAGTTGGGGCAGTGGGTGCCCGAAGGCACCGCGCTGGCCAAGGTCGTGCAGCCCGGTCGCCTCAAGGCCGTGCTGCGCATCCCCGAGTCGCAGGCCAAGGATGTGCAACTCGGGCAGACCGCCACGGTGGACACGCGCAATGGTCTCGTGACGGGGCGCGTCATCCGCAAGGACCCCTCGGCGCAGGGCGGCTCGGTCACCATTGATGTGGCGCTCGAGGGGCCGCTGCCGGCCGGTGCCGTGCCGGATCTCAGTGTGGATGGCACCATCGTCATCGACAAGCTCACCAACGTGCTGTACGCGGGTCGACCGGCGCTCAGCGTGGGCAGCGGCAATGCCGCGCTCTTCAAGCTCGAGGCGGACGGACGCACGGCCGTGCGAGTCCCCGTCGTCCTTGGGAGGAGCTCGGTCAACACCATCGAAATCGTCAACGGTCTCAGCGAAGGCGATCGCATCATCCTGTCCGATCTCGGCAGCAACGCCAACGCCGAACGCATCCGCATCAAGTAGCGGCCCCGTTTCCTCACCACCCGGAGCTTTCCAACCATGTCTGCTGCCGCCGAACCGCTCATCCTCATGCAGGGCATTCGCAAGGTCTTCCTCACCGACGAGGTGGAGACCCACGCCCTGCAGGATGTGCACTTTGCCATTGCCAAGGGCGAATACGTTGCCATTGCCGGTCCCTCGGGCTGCGGCAAGACCACGCTGCTGTCCATTCTTGGCCTGCTCGACACGCCCACCGACGGTGAGTATCGCATTGCCGGCACCTCGGTGGCGCGGCTTGCGGCGGTGGACCGCGCGCGCGTTCGCAACCGGGAGATCGGCTTCATCTTTCAGGCGTTCAACCTGATTGGCGATCTGACCGTGTGGGAGAACGTGGAACTGCCGCTCACCTATCGCGACATGGACGCGGCCGAGCGCAAGGCGCGCGTGCAGCAGGCGCTCGAGAAGGTGGGCATGACCCATCGCGCCAAGCACTACCCGCCGCAGTTGTCGGGTGGTCAGCAGCAGCGCGTGGCGGTGGCGCGTGCGGTGGCGGGTGATCCGGCCATCCTGCTGGCTGACGAGCCCACCGGCAACCTCGATTCCCGCAACGGCGAGGCAGTCATGCAGCTGTTGCAGGAGTTGCACGCGGCCGGGTCCACGATCTGCATGGTGACGCACGACGCGCGCTATGCACAGCACGCCCAGCGCACGGTGCACCTGTTTGACGGGCGGGTGGTGGAGACTCCAGCCCCCGAGCGGGAATTCGCGATGGCGTGATTGCGTGAGGCCGCGGTGGCAGCGTGGGCTGCGGCAGCGGACCGGACGGGTGACGGCAGCCAGGACGCGCCGTTACCAAACGGCGTCGGCCGGGGTAGCATTCCCGCCATGCTGGACGAGCCGACCCGATCGCCCACCACCACCGCCGACGTACTGGGGTGGCAGACCAACTACCGCATTGCGCTGGCCCTTCTGGCCGGCGCCGTCACGGTGGGGCTGCGCACGTTCGGTTTCCTCAGTCTGTCGCCGGTGGCCGACCGCGTGGTGGGCACCGAGCTCGCCGAATGGTTTCTCGGGCTCGTTCCGGTGAGCTACGCGGTGCTGGTCATTGGCATTCGTGCCTGGGTGCAGCGACAGCGCGCCGCAGGTCAGACGCTCTCCACGCTGATGGCCGTGGCCGACCTGGCCGTCGTCTTCTGGCTGGTGTTTCTGCTCGTGCGCGTGGAACAGTACCACCTCGGCCTGCTGCTGGCCCTGTTCTCGCTGCAGCTCACGCATGTGTACTTCGGGCGGGCCCCGGCGCTGCTCACGCTCGTGGCCACCGCCACCGCCTACCTGCTGCTCAATGATCTCGCCGATCGCCACGGGGCGCCGGTGGTGTGGGGTGAAGTGTTCATCACGCTGGCCGTATTTGGCGTGGGGGCTCTGCTCGTCACCCGCGTGCAGAGTCATCTGCACGAACGCCTCGGCACCCTCGTGCAGATCTTCGAGCGCGCGCAGGAGGGCGATTTCAGCGGCAGCTACGATGTTTCAGCCGACGCGAGGCCCGATGCCATCACGGCGGTGGGGCGTGCCTACAACCGCATGCGCACGGAGCTGGCCAGCATCGTGCTCACCGACCCCTTGTCGGGCTGTTTCAACCGACGCGGCTTCGAGCAGCAGTACCGCCGCGAGCTGGCGCGTGCTGCGCGCACCCAAACGCCGCTCGCCCTGCTGGCCATTGACCTCGATCACTTCAAGCAGGTCAACGACACCTACGGACATCTGGTCGGTGATCAGGTCATTGCCGGCGTGGGGGAGCTGCTGCGTGCCAACGCGCGTCAGGACGACGTGGTGGCGCGCACCGGCGGCGAGGAATTCACCATTCTCGCGCCCAACACCGGCATGGACGGTGCGCTGCAATTGGCGCAGCGTGTGGTGGAAGCGTTTCGCCGGCGCAGCTTTGGCGAGCCCGCCGCGCGCATTCCCGTGACCGTGAGCATCGGGGTGGCCGCCGACGCGGTGCGCGATGACGGCATGGGTGAAGCCCTGCGCGCCCGCGCCGACGAGGCCCTCTACGCCGCCAAGCGCATGGGCCGCGACCGGGTCATCACCTGGTCGCCCGATCCGGCACGCGCAGCGTTCCCTCGCTGATCAGCACGGTCGCGCCGCCCACGCGCACGGCAGTGAGCGCGCCCTGCACCTTGTCCGCTTCAATGACGAGGCGACTGGGACGGCCCATTTCGAGTCCCTGCGCCACCTGCCAGCGCAGCGTGCCGTCACGCGGCGTGCGCGTGGCCAGATAGCCGGCGAGGTTGGCGTTGGCGGAGCCCGTGGCCGGATCTTCCGGCACGGTACTGCCGGGCACGAAGACCCGCGCGCGAATGTCACAGCCCTGCACGTGCGCCGGCCAGCTCGACTGATCGTCGTCCTGGGCCATGGCAAAGATCATGGGCCACGCGGCCCACTTGCCGTCGAGGACGCGGCGCCACGCCGCCATGTCGAGCTGCGCGCGGGCCACCGCGGCGGTGCTGCGGAGTGGCATGAGCAGGAAGGGCAGGCCACAGCTCACGCCAGCCGGCGCATGCGCGCCGCCCACGAAGTCGTCGGGCGACAGCGACAGCGTGGAGGCCAGGGCGCCCAGGTCGGTCACTTCCACGCGCTCCTCGGGCAGCTGCGCGGTGGTGAGCTGACCCTGCACCGGCACGCCCTGATTCAGCGTGATGCGCACCGGCACCGGCCCCACGTTTTCACCGAGCACCACGGTCATCTCGCCGCGTGTCGTGTCGTCCGCCGTGGGCGGCACCTCGCCACTGGCCACCAGCACATGCGCGGTGCCGATGGTGGGGTGCCCGGCAAACGGCACTTCCATTTCGGGTGTGAAGATGCGCACGCGCTTCGTGGTGCCCGGTGTTTCCGGCGCGAACACGAAGGTGGACTCGGCGTAGTTGAACTCGCGCGTGATGGCCTGCAGGGTCTCGGTGGGCAGGCCCTCGGCGCCAAACACCACGGCCAGCTGATTGCCGGTGAAGGGTTCGGTGGTGAAGACGTCGGCGGTGAGGTAGCGGAGGGTGCGCATGAGAGTGGAGTTCGAGTTGGCACGTCGAACCCAGCACCCGGTACTCAAACTCAAAACCCGAAACTGATCAGTTCCGGGTCTTGAGTTCAGGTATCGGGTCGTGAGTCCGCGGAACGCGTGACGTCAGTTGCCCAGGAACGGATACTTCCAGTCCATCGGCGGGCTGAACGTCTCCTTCACCGTGCGCGTCGACACCCAGCGCATGAGGTTGGCCTTGGAGCCGGCCTTGTCGTTCGTGCCCGAGCCGCGCGCGCCACCAAACGGCTGCTGGCCCACCACGGCGCCCGTGGGCTTGTCGTTGATGTAGAAGTTGCCGGCCGCGTTGCGCAGTGCACTCATGGCTTCCCGCACGCCCTGGCGATCGCGTGAGAACACGGCGCCCGTGAGCGCGTAGGGCGACGTGCTGTCCACCAGCTGCAGCGTTTCCGCCCACTTGGCGTCGTCGTACACGTACACCGTGAGCAGCGGGCCAAACAACTCCTCGCAGAGCGAGCGGTAGTTGGGGTCCTTGGTCTCCACGATCGTGGGCTGAATGAACCAGCCCTTCGAGTCGTCGTATCCGCCGCCGGCCACGATGGTGGCGTTGCTCTTCGCTTCGTCAATGGCGCCCTTGAGTCGCTCGAACGCGCGCTTGTCGATGACGGCCGCCACGAAGTTGCTGAAGTCGCGCGTGTCGCCCTGCTTCATCTCGGCCATCATGGCCACGCACTTTTCCTTCACCGTCGGCCACAGCGACGCCGGAATGTACGCGCGGCTGGCGGCCGAGCACTTCTGGCCCTGGTACTCGAAGGCGCCGCGCACCATGCCCACCGCCAGCGCCTGCGGATCCGCACTCGGATGTGCGACGATGAAGTCCTTGCCGCCCGTCTCACCCACAATGCGCGGATACGAGCGGTACTTGTTCATGTTCTTGCCGATCGTCTCCCACATGCTGTTGAAGACGCCGGTCGAGCCGGTGAAGTGCACACCGGCCAGATCGCGATGCGTGAGCGCGATGTCGGAGATCATGGCCGGATCACCCGGCAGGAAGTTGATCACGCCGGCGGGCAGGCCCGCCTCCTCGAGCAGCAGATAGGTGTACCAGCTGGAGAGCAGCGCGGTGGCCGAGGGCTTCCATAGCACCACGTTGCCCATGAGCGCGGGCGCGCCGGGCAGGTTGCCACCGATGGCCGTGAAGTTGAACGGCGTGACGGCGTAGACGAAGCCTTCGAGCGGCCGGTAGTCGAGCTGGTTCCACATGCTGTGGTCGGACAGCGGCTGCTCGGCGTAGAGCTCCTGCGCGAACTGCACGTTGAAGCGCCAGAAGTCGATGAGCTCGCAGGTGGCGTCGATTTCCGCCTGATGCACCGTCTTGGCCTGGCCCAGCATGGTGGCCGCCAGCAGCGTGTCGCGCCACGTGGTGGTCAGCAGCTCGGCGGCGCGCAGAAACACGGCGGCGCGATCTTCCCAGCGCCAGCTCGCCCACTCGGCGCGCGCTGTTGCGGCGGCCGCAATGGCCTCGCGTACGTTCTCGGCACTGGCCTTGTGGTAGGTGGCCAGCACGTGCTGGTGATCGCAGGGCATGGTGACCGTGCCCGTGTTGCCCGTCAGAATGCGACGCCCGCCGATGACGACGGGAATCTCGGCCACCTCGGCCGCCATCCGATCGAGGCGGGCCTGCAGCGAGGCACGTTCCGGGCTGCCCGGCGCGTAGCTGCGCACGGGTTCGTTGACGGCAGGCGGCACGCGGCGCGTGCCGTCGAAAGCGGCAAAGGACATCGAAAATCTCCGGGAGAGCGGGGACAGGTGCGGAGAAAGCTAGCGTCGGGCGGAACTTGCAGTACCCTTCGCGTATGACCGAACGCTGGCTCTTTCGCGCGCGACTCACCGTATGCGGGGTCGCCGCTTCGCTGCTGCTGACCGCCTGTGAGCAGCCGGCGGCCACCTGGGTGGACGCCAATCCGGTGGCCACCGCCATGCCGTCACCGATGGCGCATCCGCCCTTCGTGCCCTACGACTCCACGCTGCTGGCTGACACGCCGGAGGCGCAGTTTCTGGAGACGCAGGACGTGCTGCGCGAGGTGGGCGCACTGAGTCTGCTGGTGGATACCCTGGCGGCCATGCCGGCGGTGCGCGACAGCGTGCCGGGCGGGTCGCTGCCGGCCATGCGCATGGCGGAAGCGCCGGCCACGCCGCTCGGAGAGGGTGAGGCGCCGGTCGACAGCGCGCGCTGCGCCCGTTCGCTGCGGGTGGTGGTGGCGCCGGGCCGTGGGCGCGTGGCGGTGTGGTGGACGCGGGCCGGTCAGAGCCGCGTCCATCTGGTGGCTGCATGGCGCGACAGTCTGCCCGACGCCGGACGGCTCGGGGCGTGGCGCGGCCCCATTGTGGTGGATTCGCTCGATCAGGGTCCGCGTGATGCGCAGGCTGACACACGCGGGGGATATGGCTGTGCGCGACCGGCCGCCAGCGTGGCGGTGGACAGTGTGAACGGCTACGTGCATGTGGCGTATGCGCTGACCGGTCCCGAGGGGCCGGGTGTGTTCTACGCGCATCAGATGGATCCGCGCGCGGCCTTCGAGCCGCCGGTCGCGGTGCTCTACGGTGAGCGCCTCGGCGTGGCGCGTGTGGCCTCACACGGCGATGTGGTGGCGGTGGCCTATGAGGATCCCAACAGCCGCGGCCGTGTGCGCATTGGCGTGGCCTTCTCGCGCACAGCGGGCCACCTGTTCGAGGAGCGTCTCACGGCCAGCGGGGGCACCGAGGCCCGCGATCCGCATGTCGTGGTGCGCGGCCGCGCCGTGGTGGTGGGGTGGAGCGACTACGCGACCCCGACCGCCGAGCCGAGTTTCCGACTGCGCCGCGCGGTCGTTCACTGACCCCGACCGCGAGTTCGACCGCAGTTCCCGCTCTTACCTTCTCGCTCGCAGTTCCTTCCCGCGGTCCACCTTACGCCCCTCACCTTACGCCCCATGTTGTTTCTGGGTTCTCACTGCATCGACACCGGCGGCATTCACATGGCAGCCCGCCGCGCCGGCCGGGGCGGCATGCAGGCGCTGCAGATCTTCAGCGCCGTGCCCAAGTACTACAACGACAAGGTGAGCGTGAAGCCCGAGCGCATCGCCCGCTTCCGCGAGGCGCTCGCGCAGGCCGGCATTGCCCCGGCGCAGGTCATCGTGCACGCCGCCTACGTCATCAACACCGCCACCCCCGACCCGGAAAAGTGGGCCCGGGCTGCGGCAGGCCTGGCCAAGGAGTACGAGCGCTCGACGGCCCTTGGTGTGGGCGGCGTGTGCTTTCATCCCGGCGCCGCCACGGATGGCGACCGCGATGGCGCCATTGCCCGTGTGAGCGAGGCCATGCGCCGCGCCCTCGAGGCCGTGCCCGAGAGTGGCACGCGGCTGCTCATTGAAAACACCGCCGGTGCCGGCACCACCGTGGGACGAACGCCTGACGAAGTGGCCGCCATGCTCGCCGGAATTCCCGCCGAGCGACGGCATCGCACCGGCTACGGCCTCGACACCTGTCACCTCTTCGCCTCCGGCTACGACCTCACCGTCTCGCGGGATGCCGTCACCGCGGTGCTCGATGCCTTCGAGCAGGCGACGGGCGAGCCGCCGGCCTTCCTGCACCTGAACGACAGCGAGGGGGCCTGCGGCTCAAACAAGGACCGTCATCGGGTCATCGGCGAGGGGCTCATTGGCGCCGACCCCTTTGGCTGGTTGCTGCAGGACAAGCGGGCGCGCGGCATTCCCTGCATCCTCGAAACGCCTCAGGCGGTCGAGACCGTGGCCGAAGACGACGACACGCCCGATGCCTGGGACGTGGATTCGATCACCCGATTGCGCGCGATGGTTGGCGGCTGAGGACCGGCGTGCGGACGGTGGACGACGCAGGTCCACCGTCACGCCGGTGCGCGAAAAGCGCCCTCAGAGGGAAAATCGGAAGAAAAAACACGAAAAAAGCGCGTTCCCAGAGGGAAAAACGATATTGCCCTATTGCGCGTGCAATCCGCGATTGTAGTTTGTGGCCGTCCGCGAAGCGCTCTCTGACTTCGCGCGAACTGTCGAGACCAGTGATTGCTCGACGCGACCCACCCGGTCACCACTCCAAGGAGACGACATGGCCGCTGCGAAGAAGTCAGCAAAGAAGGCTGCGAAGAAGGCTGCTCCCAAGAAGGCCGCCGCCAAGAAGGCGGCTCCCAAGAAGGCTGCGAAGAAGGCCGCGCCGAAGAAGGCTGCTGCCAAGAAGGCCCCCGCCAAGAAGGCGGCCAAGCCGGCCAAGAAGGCCGCCAAGCGGACGCCGAACGCGGCGTTCATGAAGCCGCTCACCCCGAGCGCGGATCTCGCCGCCATCGTCGGCGACAAGGGCCTGCCCCGCACCGAAGTCGTGAAGAAGCTCTGGGCCTACATCAAGAAGAACGGCCTCCAGGATCAGAAGAACAAGCGCCAGATCAACGCCGACGACAAGCTCAAGAAGGTCTTCGGTGGCAAGAGCTCGGTCAGCATGTTCGACATGACCAAGCTGGTTTCCAAGCACCTGTCGTAACCTCCGAGGGTTTCCCTCGTAGGGCCTGGGGGGCGCGTCTGACCGGACGCGCCCCCTTAGATTTCCCGCCGTCCGCGGTTCCGTTCATCCATTGGCAACCCCCTCGCCCGTGTCCGACAAGTCCTCGGTCGCTGCGCTGCGCAGTGGCAAATCTTCCGCCGGCAAGACCAAGGGCGGCAAGTCCGCTCCCGGCGGCGGCGCCAGCGGCGGCGCCACGACCTGGGAGAACGTGAAGGCCATTGCGGTCACCATCGCGATCTTCCTGTTCATCCGGACCTTCCTGCTCGAGGCCTATCGCATCCCCTCGGGCAGCATGATTCCCACCCTGCTGGTGGGCGACTGGCTCTTCGTGAACAAGCTGGCCTATGGCCCGCACGTCCCGTTCACGAGCATCAACCTGCCGGGCTACGACGAGCCCGAGCGCGGCGACGTGATCGTCTTCGTGTCGCCCAATCAGATCGATCAGCCCGAGGACCCCACGCCCACACTGGTCAAGCGGCTCGTGGCCGTGGCCGGCGACACCATCTGGATGCGCGACGGGCTGCTGCACGTCAACGGCATGCCGCAGCGCCAGAGCGCCGAGGCGCAGAAGAATCCGCGCGGCGACGGCGGCTTCTCGCACCCGCTCTTCCAGTGGCAGAAGGCCTACGAAGTGCGGGGCACCCGCGCCGGTGACCCGCCGGCCTCGCCCACCCTGGATGACTGGGGCCCGCTCGTCGTGCCGCCCAACATGCTCTTCATGCTGGGCGACAATCGCTACGACTCCAAGGACGGTCGCTACTGGGGCCTCGTACCGCGCGAAAACGTGCGCGGACGTCCGGTGTTCGTGTACTACTCCTACCGCGCCGACGAGAGCGTGCGGCCGCTGCCCTTCCTCACGGACATCCGCTGGGGACGCATCGGAACCATCATCCGCTGAGGCGTTGGTGACGCCGCGCGAACTGCTGTGCGCCGTGGCGCTCCTGCTGTCTGCGGCCGCCGCGCCCGCGGCCTCGGCGCAATCCGCGCCGTCGTCGCCTCCGCGTGGCACCGTCACCACCGACACGCTCTGGTCCGCCGCCCTCGGCACACGCAAGGCCGTCACGGTCTATCTGCCGCCGTCGTACCAGCGCCGTCCGGCGTCGCGATTCCCCGTGCTGTACTACCTGCACGGGCTCTGGGGCAACGAACGCAACTGGGTGGACAACGGGGCACTGGCGCACAGCATGGACTCGCTGGTGGCCAGCGGGGCGCCGGAGGCCATGGTCGTCATGCCGGACGGCGACGACAGTTGGTACACCACCTGGGCCTCGCTGCCGGACCTCACGGGGTGTCAGCGCGACACGGCGCGCGCCGAACCGGCAGCGCAGTACTGCGTGCCCTGGCCGCACTACGACGACTATCTCGCCGTGGACGTGGTGGACTTCATCGACCGCCGCTATCGCACGCAGGCCACGCGTGCGCGTCGCGCCATTGCCGGCCTGAGCATGGGTGGCTACGGCGCCATCACGCTCGCGCTCAGCTATCCCGAGCGCTTTGTGGCGGCAGCCAGCCACTCCGGTGTGCTCTCCACGCGACTGCTGCCGGGGGACTCGGCAGGTACCGGGCGCCGCGCCAGCACGCCGTCCGACTTCGCCCGGGCTGCCGGCAGCCTGTGGGTGTCGCAGCGGCGGGCGTTCGGCGGTGACAGCATTGCCTGGTGGGCGCGTGATCCCATCACCCAGCTCGAGCGCTTTGCGCCACGTGTCGCGAACGGGCAGACGCAGTGGCCGGCGCTCTTCGTCGACGTGGGCGCCGACGACACCTGGCTGCGTCACAACCGCGATTTTGCGCACCGGGCGCGGGCTCTGGGCGCCGCGCTGAGTTATCGCGAGGTCCCGGGCGCACACACCTGGCGTTACTGGCGCGCGCAGTCGGTCTTCAGTCTGCAGGCCCTGCTGCTGGCCGTCACCGCGCCCTGACGGACCATCACACGGAGTGTGCGGGGACCGTCAGCGTGTGATGGCGGATGTACTTCCCTCCACGGTGCCAGCCGGTACCTTCTAGGGAATGTCCCGCTTCTTTCCGCGCGACGTGGGGCACTGGGGCGAGGAAACGCTTCATCCACTGCGCGCCTTCGCCATCCGCACCATCGAGCCCGCCGGCATCACCGGGCTCGTGCTGCGTCTGTGGCGCGCCGTGCTGCTGGCCAGCGGCAGCTGGGTGTTTTTCGTGGTGGGCATCACGGCCGCGGTGCTGTTTCTGTGTGGCATGCTCACCTGGCACCTGGGCAACTTCCCCGTGCGTCGCTGGCCGCTGCGCGTGCTGGCCTTCTGGGTGGTGGAGGTTGCGGTGGAAATGGGGACCAGCACGCTGCTCATTGCGCTGGGCCGCGAACGTTTCGGCTCGCGCCTCGCCACCTGGAGTGACTGGTGGGCCATGAGCGCACAAACCACCTGGCAGCGCGGGGTGGTGATCGTGCTGTTTGCGCTGACGCTGGCCGTCGTGGTGCAGCTCGTGCGCCGCTCCATGGACGCCCGCCCCGATGTCACGCCGCAAACACCCACGCCCTGACATCGACCGCGACCCCGACCGCGACCCCGACTGCGACCAAGACTCCGACCGCAGTTCCCTCCCGCCCCTACGCTCCCCTCGCATGGCTTCCGTACACCGGCTTCCGTCACACGGCTATCGCAGTTTGCTGTTCCTCGCCACGCTCTCGTTGGTCGCACCGCAAGCAGCCGCCCAGCCCATCACCTCTCCCAAGACGCCCGGCGCGCGGCACTCCGGCTCGCCGGCCGCCGACACGCTGCGGCCCTTCGGCCTGCTGCGTGACCAGGCCGAGCAGCGGCAGAAGTGGTTCGAGCTGCGCATGGAGCGCACCCTGCCGGCGCTGATGCGCCGCGAAGGTGTGGACATGTGGGTGGTGCCCATGCGCGAGTACAACGAGGACCCGCTGTTCAAGGCCATCACCTCGCCCACCACCTTCGCGGCACGTCGTCGCACCATCTACGTCTTCTTCGATCGCGGCGCGCAGGGGGTGGAGCGCATCGCGCTGGGCGGCACCTCGCAGGGCAACGTCTACAAGGCGGTGCGCAGCATGAAGCCCGTGGCTGCGCCGGCGGCGGGCAGTCGCGGCAACGAGCGGCAGGCCGAGCTCTGGGGCGACGAGCAGTGGAGTGTGCTCAAGCAGGTCATCGAGGAGCGCAAGCCCAACAGGATCGCCATCAACACCTCGCGCAACTTCGCCTTTGCCGACGGACTTTCGAGCGGCGAAAAGGAGGGCATGCTCGAGGCGCTCGGCCAGCCCTGGGTTTCGCGCATCGTCAATGCCGAAGCGCTGGCGGTGGACCTCATCGCCGCACGGCAGCCGGAAGAGGAAGCGGCCTTCCGCGAACTCAACCGCGTGGCCTGGGAAATCATCCAGGAAGCGTTCTCCAGCAAGGTCATCACGCCTGGGGTGACCAAGGCCGACGACGTGCTCTGGTGGATGCGTCAGCGCGTCAACGATCTCGGGCTCGGGACCTGGTTCCAGCCCAGCGTTGAGGTGCAGCGGCAGTTCGGCAGCCCGGAGCTGGTGGGCGTCAATCCCACCATCCTGCGCGGCGACGTGTTGCACTGCGACTTCGGCATCGTGGCGCTCGGACTTAACACCGACACCCAGCACATGGGGTATGTGCTGCGCGAAGGCGAGACGGATGTGCCGGCCGGGCTCAAGGCGGCCCTCAAGGCCAGCAATCGCCTGCAGGACATCACGGTCGAGGAGCTCAAGCCCGGGCGCACCGGCAACGAGGTGCTGGCGGCCTCTCTCAAGCGCATGCGCGACGAGAAGATCGACGGTACGCTCTATTCTCACCCCATCGGACTGCACGGCCATGGCGCTGGCGCCCTGATCGGCCTCTGGGACTATCAGGACGGGGTGCCCGGCCGCGGCGACCACAAGATCATTCCCGGCATGTGGTACTCCATCGAACTGCAGGCCACCGTGCCGGTGCCCGAGTGGAACAACCAGCGCGTGCGCTCGGCGCAGGAAGAAGACGTGATCATCGACGCCAGCGGCAAGGTGCGCTGGGCGTTTGGCCGTCAGACCACGTTCCATTTGGTGAAGTAGTCTGCGGCGGGACGGGCGGCTGACACCCAGAGCGCCACCCTGGGTGACACCGGCGCCCGTCCCGCTGCGTAGTGTACGAATACCCGCAGCACCCCTTCCACGAAGACGGAGCGCGACATGGCGTTGGGCGATTTCCTGCGCAAGCAGTTCATCGATGTCATCCAGTGGACCGAATCCGGCCCTGGTGTTCTCATGTACCGCTTCCCCATGCGGGACATGGAAATCCAGAGCGGCGCACAGCTCACCGTGCGCGACTCGCAGCTGGCCCTGTTCGTCAACGAAGGCCGCGCCGCCGATGCCTTCGGGCCCGGCCTGCACAAACTGGTCACGCAGAATCTGCCGCTGCTGACCAACCTCATGAACTGGGACAAGATGTTCGAGTCTCCGTTCAAGAGCGACGTGTATTTCTTCTCCACGCGCGTGCAGACCGGGCAGCGCTGGGGCACGCAGCAGCCCATCACCATTCGTGATCGCGAGTTCGGCGCGGTGCGCTTGCGCGCGTTTGGCATGTACGCCTTCCGCGTCGACAACCCGGCGGTGTTTCAGCAGAACGTGGGCGCCACGGACGCCGAGTACACCGTGGCGCAGATCGAACCGCAGCTCCGCAACGCCATCATCAGCGGCTTCACGGCGGCCTTTGCCAACGCCAACGTGCCGTTCCTCGACATGGCAGCCAATCAGGGGCAGCTGGCCACGCAGATCGCGGCGGCCACGCAGCCGGCCTTTGCGCAGTTCGGGCTCAAGCTCGAAACGTTCACGGTGGAGAACCTCTCGCTGCCCGACGAGCTGCAGAAGAAGCTCGACGAGCGCATCTCCATGAACATCATCGGCGACATGCGCACGTACACGGCGTATCAGGCGGCGCAGTCCATTCCCATTGCCGCCGCCAACGAGGGTGGCATGGCCGGACTCGCGGCGGGTCTTGGTGCGGGCGTCGGACTTGGCGGGGCCATTGCCAACGCACTCAGCGGAGCCAACAGCGCGCCACAGGCGCCCGGCGTGGCGGTGCCGCCCGAGCGCATGGCGCCGCCCGTGGCGCCCAGCGCCGACAGCAAGTTCTGCATCAACTGCGGAACGAAGCTGCCGTCCATCGCCAAGTTCTGCTCGGCCTGCGGCACGGCGCAGGGGTGACGTCACCGGTGTCGTTGCCTGAAGGACAGGAGTGGATTGTCGAGGCGCAGGGCTGTGATCCCCTGCGCCTCGCCAGTGCCGCGACCATGCAGCAGGTGTTCGAACGCATCATCAGCGACCTCACGCTGCATCCGGTGGGTGCGCCGCTCTGGCACACCTTTCCCGAGCCAGGCGGCGTAACGGGCCTCGTGATGCTCGCCGAGTCGCATCTCACCGTGCACACCTTCCCCGAGTACGGTTCGGCGTGCTTCAACCTGTTCTGCTGCACCCCGCGCGCGGCCTGGCCCTGGCGCGAGACGCTGGCTGAATTGCTGGGCGCGGAGTCCGTGCAGGTTCGGCATGTCATCCGCGCCTACGCCGGGGCGTCGGTCGGGCAGGGCGCTTCCGCATGACCGTGCCCGCGCCGCATGGCGCCAGTTGTCCCAACTGTGGTGCGCCGATCCGATTCCGTTGGGCGCAGGCTGTGCAAACCACCTGCGCCTACTGCCGCTCGGTGCTGGTGCGTCGTGATCTCGATCTCGCCCGCGTGGGGCAGCAGGCCGACTTTCCCCACACCGGTTCACCCATTCAGCTGGGCACCGAGGGGCGTTGGCGTGATCAGAGTTTTGTCGTCGTGGGTCGTCTCAGTTACCAGTGGGCCCGCGGTCGCTGGAACGAGTGGCACTGCGTACTGAACAGCGGACACAGCGCCTGGCTGTCCGATGCGCAGCTCGAGTATGCCATGACCGTGGAGGCCGACCCGCGCGGTGTGCTCCCACCCATCGCGCAGATCGAGGTGGGCACCCTCTACTTTTTCGACAACGTCCCGTACGAGGTGGCGAGCATCACCGAGGCCGAATACATCGGCACCGAGGGCGACCTGCCGTTCACCACCACCACGCGGCACCGCTGCCGCTTCGTCGATCTCATGAACGTCGAAGGCCGATTCGGCACGGTGGACGGCAGCGAGACGCCGGCCCGTCTGTATCTGGGCGAGTACCTCAGCTTCGAGCAGCTCGCCTTCCGCAATCTGCGGGAGTTCGAGGGATGGTGAGCATCCGCCGGGGGCGCACATGACCGCGCCTATGGGCGGGTCGCCGGTGGCGGCTTCGCCGGTGCCGCGTGTTTCGTCGCTGTCCTGCGCCAGCTGTGGCGCGGGCATTGAACTGCACGCCCAGGGCTGGGCGGTGACCGTGGTGTGCGCGGCCTGTGGCGCGCAGCTCGACGCGACAGACGAAAACCTGCGCGTGCTGCAGTACGGCGAGCGCGTGCAGCTTACGCCGCGCATTCCACTGGGCACACGCGGTACCTGGAAGGGCGCGCCCTGGGAGGTCATCGGCTGCCAGGTGGTGACCATCACCGTGGACGAGGTGGACTACTCCTGGACCGAGTACGTGTGCTTCAATCCGTACCGGGGCTTTCTGTATCTCTCGGAGTATCAGGGCCACTGGAACGTCATCGAGAAGTTGCGTCGTCGTCCCGAGCGGCAGACGGAGGGCGCGCGGCCCACGGTGGAGCTCGAGGGGCGCACCTTCAAACACTTCCAGACGGCGGTGGCGCGCACCACAGCGGCGCTTGGCGAATTTCCCTGGGAGCTCCGTGTCGGTGACTCCGTGCTCAGCCGCGATTTCGTGTCGCCGCCGTACATCCTGAGCGCCGAGTCCAGCGACAACGAAGAAACCTGGTCGTTGGGCACCTACACGCCGCCCGATGTCATCCGCAAGATGTTCGGTCTGGACAAGGGCCTCATTGCGCCGGTCGGTGTGTTTGCCAACCAGCCCAACCCGCATGAGCACACCGCCGGCCGGGTGTTCAGGCGCATGGGGCTGGCGGTGCTGGCGCTCATGATGATGTTTCTGCTCAACGTGGCCCTGGCGGGCAACCGCACGGTGTTCACGCAGGGCTACAGCTATCATCGCAGCATGGGCGACAGCGTGGCGGCCTTTGTCACGCCAGCATTTGAGCTGGACGGCCGGCCGTCGAGTGTGGCCATCGACATCGATGTGCCGTTCCGGAACGACTGGATCTTCTTCACCTTCTCGCTCATCAACGAAGCCACGGGCGAAACGCGTGAGGTGACCCGGCAGGTCAGCTACTACACGGGTACCGACAGCGACGGCCGCTGGACCGAGGGCAGCACCAGCGAAACCGTGCGCATCGCCGGTGTGCCCGCAGGGCGCTGGTTCCTGCGTGTGCAGCCCGAGGGCGGAGAACCCGCCAATCCGGTGGCCAGCTACACGCTGCGGGTGCGGCGTGATGCGCCACACTACGCGCTCTACGGCCTCGCGCTGGTGGCGCTGCTCCTGCCCGCCACATTCGCCCTGCTGCCCTCGGCCAGTTTCGAAAGCCGGCGCTGGGCTGAAAGCGATCACGCGCCCGTCAGCAGCAGCGACGACGAGGAGGACTGAACGGCATGGGTGCCAGACTCTACACACTGTGGGCCGTGGCGGTGCTTGGCCTGTTGGGCACGGCCCAGTATCGCGGCTGGACGCTCACGCGCAGCACCGATTCCCGCACCAATCCCCGATCGATACGCGACAACCCCGGCGCGTACCGGTCTTCGTACTACGTTCCCGGGCGCATCCTCCGCGGCAAGTAAGGAGCTGTCCATGGCTGATACCCTGTTCACCAACGTGCTCAACTCCGCGGCCTTTGCCGGTCTGGGCGTGGTCATGTTCGCGATTGCCTTCTTCGTCATCGACATGCTCACGCCGGGCAAGCTCTGGGACGAGCTCAGCGCCAAGCAGAACAAGGCCGTGGCCATTGTCATCGGCTCGGTGGCCATCGCGCTCGGCATCATCGTCGCCGCGGCCATTCACTGAGTCTTCTGCCGGGTCGTCTGCTGCGCCATTCGTCAAATGGCGTTGCACTGTAGCCGTCGTTCTTCTGCACGCGGGGTCCTGTGGCGCTGGCGCTGTTCCTGTCGGTCTGTCTCATCGCCGCCTGCGGGCTCATCTACGAGCTCGTGGCCGGCGCGCTGGCGTCCTATCTCCTCGGCGACAGCGTCACGCAGTTCAGCACCATCATCGGCACCTACCTGTTTGCCATGGGCATCGGGAGCTGGCTCTCCCGATTTGTCGTGCGCGGCGTCATCACCCGCTTCGTGCAGATCGAGCTCATCGTGGGTGTGGTGGGCGGCCTGTCGTCGCTGCTGCTGTTTCTGGCGTTTGCCTATACCGAAGCCTTCCGGCTCGTGTTGTATGGGCTCGTCACGCTGATCGGCATTCTGGTGGGGCTCGAGATCCCGCTGCTCATGCGCATCCTCAAGGATCGCTACAGCTTCAAGGATGTCGTGGCCAATGTGCTCACCTTCGACTACATCGGCGCGCTCTTCGCGTCGCTGCTCTTCCCGCTGCTGCTCGTGCCGCGACTGGGTTTGGTGCGCTCGGCCCTGCTGTTCGGCGTCATCAACGTGTTGGTCGGTCTCTGGAGCACTTGGCTCTTTCGCCATGACCTGCCGCGTCCGGCCGGCCTGCGTGTCGCAGGCGTGCTGGCGCTGGCCGTCCTCGGTGCCGGGCTGTGGAAGGGGCAGGCCGTCACGACACTCGCCGAGGAGGGCATGTATGCCGACCCCATCATCCTCACGCGCGACACGCGCTATCAGCGCATCGTGCTGACGAGCTGGAAGGACGACCTGCGGCTCTATCTCAACGGCCACCTGCAGTTCGCCTCACGCGATGAGTATCGCTACCACGAGGCACTCGTGCATCCCGGGCTGGCATCGCTGTCGTCGCGGGCGCGTGTGCTGGTGTTGGGCGGCGGTGACGGACTGGCCGTGCGCGAGATCCTGCGCTACCCCGATGTGCAGCGTGTCACCCTCGTGGACCTCGACGAGGGCATGACGACGCTGTTCCGCACCCATCCGCGGCTGACGGCACTCAACGCCGCATCGCTCAACGACCCACGTGTGACGGTGGTCAACGCCGACGCCTTCACCTGGCTGGATGCCAACCCGGCGCAGTACGACTTCGTGGTCATCGACTTCCCCGATCCATCCAACTACCACGTCGGCAAGCTCTACACCAGCGCCTTTTATCGCCTGGTCAAGCGTCACGTGGCGCCAGGCGGGTTCATTGCCGTGCAAAGTACGTCGCCCATGTTTGCGCGGCAGTCGTTCTGGAGCATCGTGACGACACTCGAGGGCGCCGGTCTGCGCACCTGGCCCTATCACGTGTATGTGCCGAGCTTCGGCGAGTGGGGCTTTGTGATTGCCGGCGAGGCCAGCTACGCGCCGCCTGCACAATTGCCGTCGGGGTTGCGCTATCTCACGGCCGCGAGTATTCCGCCGCTCTTCGACTTCCCGGCCGACATGCAGCGCGTGGCGGCCGAACCCAACCGGCTCAACGATCAGATTCTCGTGCGCTACTACGAGCACGAGTTCGACGCCATCAATCGCTGAGTGCAGGAGATCCGGTGAGCGACTGCACGCGGCGCGATGTCCTCAAGGCCATGGCTGGACTGATGGCCGCGCCGGCGCTCGTGGGCCTGCCGCGCAAGGGGCGGGTCATTGCCGGCGGGTTTGTGGACGACGGTGGCGCTGCGGGACACCGCGTGCGTGATGACGCCGCAGCCCGCCGCGCAAACGCGCCGAAGGGGACGGCGCGCACCCGGCGCGTCGGCGTCGTCATTGTTGGTGGTGGCATTGGTGGCTTGAGCGCCGGCTGGCAGCTCGACGCCGAAGGTCTGCACGACTGGGCGCTGCTCGAGCTCGAGCCGGTGGTTGGGGGCAACACCCGGTCGGCGCACTATCCGGGCCTCGATGGTCGCCGCGCGCCCTGGGGCGCCCACTATCTGCCCGTGCCCGATGCGGACGCCGTGCATGTGCGTCGCCTCATGCGCGAACTCGGGGTCCTCGACGCAACCGGCCAATGGGACGAGCGCGTGCTCTGTCATGCGCCGCAGGAGCGCGTGTGGCAGCACGGACGCTGGCACGAGGGTCTCGCCCCACTCGACGCCGCCTCCAGCGCCGATCGCGAGACCTTTGCGCAGTTCGAAACACGCATTGCTGCGTGGAGGGAAAGCGGCGTCTTTCGTGTGCCAAGTGCCATGGGATTGGCTCGCCTGCAGGAACTCGAGCGTGGCGATGCCGCGTCGCGCGCGCTGGCCCGCGAGCTGCGCGCGCTCGACGGGCTCACGGCCGATGCCTGGATGCGTCAGCAGGGATGGAACAGTGAGGCGCTGCGCTGGTGGGTGGAGTACGGCACACGCGATGACTACGGCGCCTCGCTGCAGCAGGCCAGCGCGTGGTCTGCCGTGCACTACTTTGCCGCGCGCCCGGTTGACGAGGCAGGGCCCCTCACCTGGCCAGAAGGCAACGACTGGATTGCGAAACAGTTGTTCAGGCGTCTGCTGCAGCGCTCCGCGGGCGATGGGGCCCCGCGCGTATTGACGGGTACCCCGGTGCTGCATCTCGAACCGCAGCCCGGTGGGCGCTGGCGTGTGCACACTCCGCAACTCACGATCGACGCCGATGCCGTGATCTGGGCCGCGCCGCTCTTTGTGCTGCCGCGCGTGCTCCCGGGGCTCACCCTTCCCGTCACGCTGGAACACGCGTCGTGGGTGGTGGCCAATCTGGTGCTCGATGGTCCGCCGCGTGAAGGATCTGGCGCACCCCCGAGCTGGGACAATGTCATCTATGGCAGTCCTTCGCTCGGCTACGTGGTGGCCGATCATCAGCGGCTTGGCACACCACCGGCGCAGCCCATCTGGACCTGGTACCATGCGCTGGTGGAGGGCGACGCACGCGAAACGCGGGCTGCCCTGCTGCGCTTGCCCTGGACCCATTGGCGCGACACGGTGCTGGCCGATCTGTCGCGCGCGCATCCCGACATCGCCGAGCGTGTGCTGCGCGTGGACGTCATGCGCTGGGGGCATGCCATGGCACGGCCGCTGCCCGGTGTCATGACGCGACAGGCACGGCTTGCGGCGTGGCAGCCGGCGCCCGGTCTCTACTGCGCCCATGCCGATATGAGCGGCTTCAGTCTGTTCGAGGAGGCCCAGTGGCATGGCGTGCGGGCCGCTGCGCGCGTGACAGCGCAGCTCGGCGCACGCACAGAGGGCCGCGACTTGTGACGCAGCCTCTTGCAGGGCCTTCCCTTCACCATATTGCGGCATGACCAACACTGACGCGCTGTCCTGGCCCGAGCCGGCCCCCAGTCTCGCGCGCGCCGTGGCCGGGGAGTTCCGTCTCGTACGCGAGATCGGACGCGGCGGCATGGGCGTGGTGTATCTCGCGCGCGACACACGGCTCGACCGGGATGTGGCCATCAAGACGTTGCCACCGCATCTTGCGGCCGATGCACAGGTGCGGGAGCGCTTCGTACGCGAGGCGCGCACGGCAGCGGCCCTGTCGCACCCCAACATCGTGCCCATTCACGCCGCGGCGGAGCGGGATGGTGTGGTGTACTTCGTCATGGGCTTCGTGAACGGCCGTTCGTTGGCCGAGGGGGTGGCGAGTGACGGCCCGCTGTCCGTGGCCGACGCCCTGCGCGTGGTGCAGCAGGTGGCGAAGGGTCTGGACGCCGCGCACGCGCGTGGCGTGGTGCACCGAGACATCAAGGCCGAGAACGTGCTGTTGGATGCTGCGGGTCAGGCGCACATCACCGACTTCGGCATTGCGCGTGTGGCGGAAGTGCAGCCACTCACGGCCACGGGCACGGTGCTCGGCAGTGTGCACTACATGAGTCCCGAGCAGGTCACGGGTGAGACCATTGACGGCCGCAGCGATCTCTACGCGCTCGGCGTGCTGTGGTACTACCTGCTCAGCGCGCGCTTTCCGTTCGAGCGCCCCACGTCGTCGGCCATTCTGGTGGCGCATGTGAACAGCCGGCCGGTGGCACTGCGTGATGTTGCGCCGCAGGTGCCCGAGTCCGTTGCGGCACTCGTCATGCAGCTGCTCGAGAAGCAGGCCGCGGCTCGGCCGGCGCATGCCCGCGCCTTGCTCGATGCCATCGCACAACTGCCTGCCGAAGTCTGGTCCGCTGCGGCGCTCGCGGTGGAGATGTCTCCGTTGCCGCCGTCGTTGCCGGCCGTGCCGCTTTCGTCCACCGAGGCGCAGGCCGTGTGGGCGCGTGCCGCGGAGTTGCAGGCCTACACCGGTGTGCAGGCGCCGCCACCCGAAGTGCTGCGGCGTTCCACGCCCGATGCCGCACCGGTCACCTCCGGTTACGATGCGGCGTTGGTCAAGGCGGCCGCCGAGGAGGCCGGCATCGATGCGCGCTATGTTGAGCGCGCGCTCGCCGAACGCGCTCAGGTCGCCGGTGCGCCGTCCACCGTGGTCATCGAGCGCGGCGAGAAACAGCAATCGCGTCCCAACATCTTTCTGGGCGCGCACACCAAGCTCGATTTTCATGCCACCATTCCGCGTGAAATCGACGTCGCCCTGTTCGAGGAAATTGCCGACGATGTGCGCGAGGTGATGGGCGAGATGGTCACCGTCAGCGCCGTGGGTCGCACGCTCACCGTCATGACCAACGTGCTGCGTCCCGGGCAGTCCGGTATTCCGCGGGCGGCGCAGATTCAGGTGCTGGTGCGCAATGGCCGCACCACCGTGCGCGCCTTCGAAGACGTGTCACAGTTGGCTGGTGGCTTGTTTGGCGGATTGGGTGGCGGCGCGGGCGGCGGACTGGGGGCCATGATCATGGGTCTCACCATCAAGGCGCAGGCGCCACTGCCCATGGCGTTGACGGCCTGGGTGGGAACGGCCGTGGCGGCGCTGGGGTTGGCGCGTGTCCTGTACGTTCGGCAGGTGCGCAAGAAGGAGCAGGAGCTCCAGAAAGTCATGGAGCGCATCGTCGCGCGCGTGGAAGGGCGACTCGGCGCGGGGCCCGGCACCTTGCCCGGGCCCACCACGCGGCCCGGGGCCCTTCCGCCGGGCACTAACTTTCAGGAATGAGCAAGTACAAGCGACTCATCGTGGTGGGCGACCGCGTCCTCGTGAAGCTCGAGGACGGCGAACAGCGCTCCAAGGTTGGCCTCTATCTCCCGCCAACGGCCGTGGACAACCAGGCGGTGCAGGGGGGAGAGATCGTGTCCACCGGACCGGGACTCGCGCTCCCTGATCTCACCGATCAGGGCGACGAACCTTGGCGCATCACCGGCAATGGCCGCGAGGCGCGCTTCGTGCCCATGCAGGCCCAGGTGGGCGACTACGCCCTGTTTTTCCGCAAGGCGGCGGTGGAGATCACCTTCGAGGGGCAGCAGTACCTCGTGGTGCCCCAGGCCGCCCTGCTTGCCCTCGTGCGTGAACCGCGCGAGGACATTCCGGATTACTGAGCAGGGGAGCCTGCGCCACCTGGCGCGCGCCACACGTCATTCCCTGTTCACGCCCTTCAACACAGGACCCGTCGTCTGATGTATCCGGAACACTTGCTGACCCCCATGCGTGAGGAGCTCACGCGCCTTGGCGTGCAGGAACTGCGCACCGCCGAATCGGTGGACGCCCTTCTCGCCAATCACCAGGGCACGGCGCTGGTGGTGGTCAATTCGGTTTGTGGCTGCGCGGCGCGGAACGCCCGGCCGGCCGTGGCCATCGCGCTGCAGCACGCCACCCGGCCCGACGCCGCGGTGACTGTGTTTGCGGGCCAGGATGTCGACGCCACCCAGCGGGCCCGGGAGTACTTCACCGGCTATCGGCCGTCTTCGCCCAGCATCGCGCTCATGAAGGACGGCGATGTGGCGTTCATGCTGGAGCGGCACCAGATCGAGGGACGCAGCGCGCAGGAGATCGCTGCCGATCTGGTTGCTGCATTCGACGCCAACTGCGGAGTGTCCAGCGGTCGTTGAACCGGCAGTCTGGACCATACGTGGTGGTGGCACAACAACTTGGCGGTTCGTTGCGTGAACGACACATGGTGTTGTGGATACGCAACGTCCGCCATTTTTGTGATGATTTTATCATCTGTCCGTCTTGATGAGAAATTGGACCAGTTGCTCTAAGTTAATGAAATTTCATGTTTTAGATCTTTGACATTCAACAACTTACGGCTCAGCTTGGGTCTGTCGTTCTGGTGACGGCCGGTTGGCCAGCCGCGTCAGTTCAGCAACGGGCAACCGTTGAGCTGCGTGGCGCAACCATTGCGCGTACTACAGAACAGAGGCGAGTCCGGCGCGAATGCTTCCGGCCCCTCGGATCGACGTAGATCCCTCCCTACAGCACGGAGTCCCGCACCATGACGTCCATCGTCCGCCGTTTCGTCCGCGAAGAAGAAGGTGCCTCGCTGGCCGAGTATGCCCTGCTGCTCGGTGTCATCACCGTCGCCCTCATCGGGATCATCACGGCCTTCCGTGAGTCGATCGCGAACATCTTCAACCGCACGACGACGACGCTCAACTCCGCTGGCACGACCTGATCGCATGACCCGCTCGCTCTGTGTAGGTTACCAGTACTTCATGAGTGCTGGATCACCTACACGAGCGAGCGTGTGTCATGATCAACGCGTTCCGGGAATTGCTCAGGGAAGAGGACGGAGCTTCGCTGGCTGAGTATGCCTTGCTGCTCGGCATCATCACCGTGGCGATGATCGGCGTGTTCAGCCTCTTCAAGGACGCAATCGGCGGCATCTTCACCCGCACGACCAACACCTTCAATTCGGCGTCCAGCGCCTGAAGGTGTGCCATGAGGTAGCGTGGCCGACCCAAGCTCCGTACGACGAAACAGACGATGGCGTGACGAGGACGGCGCATCGCTTGCCGAGTATGCGCTCGTCCTCGGCGTCGTGTCGGTGGTGCTCGTCGCCGTCCTCGTGTCGTTTCGCGGAGCCATCGGCAACGTGATCTCGCGCAGTACGACGGCCCTGGCATCATCGCAAAGTGGGGCGGGGCAGTCGGGTGCGGGTGGAACAACGGGTGGTGGCACTGCCACAACCCCCGGCGGCAGCGGTGGCACATCGCCGGGGAATTCTGGCAGTGCGCCGGGACAGGGTGGCAATGGCCCCCCGGGACTCGGCGGCGGTACTCCGCCCGGCCTGGGAGGCGGACCTCCGCGCGGTCGTCCGTAGTGAGACGGAACGACGGATGGTGCTGACGTTCAGCCTTGCGCTGATGGTGCTCCTTGGAGCGGCCGTCGTCAGCGACCTGAGAGCGCGACGCATTGCCAATTCCATCAACCTGTTGGTTCTGGTGCTGGGCCTCATTCAGGCAGTATCGCCCGGCAGCGGCCTCGGACTGTGGCACGCGGTGTTGGGTGTGCTGGTGGCCCTCGTGATCTGGTTCCCCATGTTTGCACTGCGCCTCATCGGAGCGGGAGACGCGAAACTCATGGCGGCATCCTCGGCATGGCTTGGCTGGCAAGGGGCTCTCACGGCCTCGCTGGTCACCGGCGCAGCCGGCGGCCTGCTCGGGGCCTTCTGGCTGCTGCGTCGTTACGGTTTTGGTCGCGCCGCTCACGCCCTCGGTCTCGCGCTGCGCGACCCCGGCCAACTGCGCATGCAGCCGTTTGATACCAGAGAACGTGTGCCCTATGCCATCGCGGTGACCGTTGGTGTGCTGGTGGCCTGGTGGGGTGTTGCCGGTGAGCACTTCCGGAGGGCACTGTCGTGATGCGTCCGCAACTTCAGCGCATCTGGCGTGCGTGGTGTGGCCGTGAGGACGGCGGTGCCATCGTGGAGTTTGTGGTGGTGCTGCCGGTACTGCTCTTCCTGATGTTTGGTATCGTGGACTTCAGTCGGGCCTTCGCGCAGCGCAACAATCTGGTGTCGGCGGTGCGTGAGGGCGGTCGTTTTGGCGCGACGCTCGAGTTGCCCTGTTCGGCGGAAACCGCCATCGAAGACCGCGTGCTCAGTTACTTCACCTCAGTTGGTGACCCGGTCCCCTCGAGAAGTGATATCGCCGTCACGTTCACTGGGACCTGTCCGGATGGCGTCAGCAACATCACGGTGGCCATCACCAACTACCCGTTCTCGCCGTTGCTGCTTCCTCTCCCGGCCAACGCCATCAACCTGAAAGCGCGGGCCGTGTATCGCTGGGAACGTGCGCCGTGATTGCCCGCCTCCCTCGTTTCGTCATGACCTCTGCTCCACGCACCCATGTTCGGTGACCGCCGGTATCGATTCGTGCTGTACATCGCGCTGATGGTGGCCGGTCTCGCCACCTTCGGCGTGTATCGCGTTATCGACGGCATGCGCGCGAGCAGTCGCATCGCCACGCAGAACGTCGTCGTGGCAGCGGCAGACATCCCCGAAGGCCAGGCCCTCACGCAGGTGGACCTGGCCGTTGTGCAATTGCCGGTGGCGGCGGTGCCGGCCGGATCGTACGGTGCGCCCAACGATGTCGTGGGGCGCGTCTCGCGCATCCCGATCTTCAAGGGTGAGGCCATCGTGCCCGGTCGTCTGGCGCCCGAGGGCACGGCGGGTGGTCTCGAAGTCAAGATTCTGCCCGGCAAGCGCGCCATGTCCGTGCGCATCGACGATGTGGCGGGCCTGTCTGGCATGGTGCAGCCCAATTCGCGGGTGGATGTCATGCTCACCACGCGCGATGCCGTGGCCGGCGGGCAGATCTCCAAGCTCTTCATGAGCAACATGCGTGTGCTGTCGGTGGGTGCGCAGGTCACGCGCGGCGAAGATGGTCGCCCCATCAACGCGCCCACCGCCACGCTCGAAGTCACGCCGGAAGAGGCCGAGCGGCTTGCGCTGGCCACGCGGGAAGGCAGCATCCAGCTGGTGCTGCGGGGCTATGGTGATCCCGATTCGGTCAAGACCACCGGCGCGGTGAAGGGTGATCTGCTTACCCAGGTGGCGGTGCCCGCCGTGCCGCAGCAACCCGAAAAGCGGCCGGCGCCGCGTCGCAGCACGCCGGCGCCGCAGCCCGCTCCGCCGCCGACCACCACGGTCACTGTGCCGCCCAAGACCGACTCGGTCGTGGTGAAGGTGTACCGCGGTGACCAGATGTCGCAGCTCAAGTTCGAACAGGCGCGCGACAGTGCGCGGCGTGATTCAATCCGTCGCGCTCAACGCGACACGCTCTGATCTCCCACCCACCCGCCAAGATGCGTCTCCCCTCCCGTACCATCGCGGCTCTGCTCACCGGCCTTGTGGCCTCGGCTGTGTTCCCGTCCACTCACCTGACGGCGCAGACCGTGGTCCAGCCCACGAACGTCGAGGTGGTGTCGCTGTCCATCGGACGCGCCATCCCCATCGACCTGCCCAATCCGGTCACCCAGGTCAACGTGACCAACCCGGCCATCGCCGACATCGTCGTCATCAGCGAGCGCAGTGTGGTGCTCAACGCCAAGGCGCTGGGTGAGACCGACATTCTGCTTTCAGGGCCGGCTCTGGGCCGCCGTCATCTGCGCGTCACCGTCAATCAGGCGGTGGAGCAACGGCAGATCGCGCTGGGCATCAAGTTCGCCGAGGTACGGCGCGACGCGCTGTACGAGTTTGGAGTGTCTGGTGCCTACCAGGCGAAGAGTGGCAACGTGGATGCAGGTACCGGTGTGCTGGCACCGGGCGCCTCCACGGCCACGAGTGCGGTACGTTTCGCCGGCTCCTTCTTCAACTTCGGCACGCAGGACATCACGGCCTTCATCGATGCGCAGGAGCAGATGGGGCGTGCGCGCTCCCTCGCCGAGCCCACGTTGATTGCCGGCAACCGGGACACTGCCACGTTCCTCGCGGGAGGCGAATTGCCCGTTCCCGTGGCGCAGCCCGGACAGGGCGGTCAGGTGTTCATCGTCATTCAATACCGGCCCTTCGGTGTGCAGCTCAAGTTCCGCGGTGAGGTCATCAACGACTCACTGGTCAAGCTGCGTGTGGCGCCCGAAGTCTCCAGTCTCGACTTCGGCAATGCCGTGCTGCTCTCCGGCTTCCGCATTCCCGCCATCCGCACACGGCGCGTGGAGACCACGGTGGACGTGAGGCCGGGCGAGAGCCTTGTGCTCTCGGGACTCTTCAACGAAGAGCGCGAGAGCGTGCGCACCGGCATTCCCGGACTCATGCGTCTGCCCATCATCGGCGCGCTGTTCTCGAGCTCACGCTGGCAGAACAATGAATCCGAGTTGCTCGTGGTGGTGACGCCGCAGGTCTTTGACCCCAACACGCCGCGCGGCCCACGCACCATGCAGCTCAAGCCGGACAGCCTCACGCCCGCCATCGAGGCCCTGCGCAAGCGACTGCCGCCCGACTGAGTGTGAGTTCTTCGCGTTTCGCTTCCCGTACCGAGTTGCTGCTGCCATGCGTCGTGCGCTGATCCTCCAGGGGGCTCTTGGTCCCCTCACACCACTCTACCCCGTGTTCACCGGGGCGGGCTTTGCCCGTCCGGACGAAACGGACCGGGTGGATGTGCTCCCCGATCTCGTCGAACGTGGCGACGTGGACTTGCTGGTGGTGCCGCTGCAGGGCGCCGCACCAGCCACCCTCGATCTCATCGAGGACCTGCTGCGCCAGCGTGACGGCCTGGTGGCCATTGGCACGGCGCCCGAGGCCAGCAGTGAGGTCATCCTGGCCGCATTCCGCCGCGGCTTCAGTGAGTTTCTCGTATCGCCGGCGGTACCCGACGATCTCTCCGGGGCGCTCGCCCGCCTCGAGGCCAAGTGGGCGCGCGCGCCAAAGGGCGGGCACATCACCGCCGTGTACAGCCCGGCCGGCGGCGCGGGAGTGACGACCATTGCGGTCAACCTGGCTCACGCGCTGTCGGTGCGCAAACCACCGGGACGCGTGGCCGTGGCGGATCTCGTGGTGGGACTCGGCGACGTGGCCACGCACCTCAATCTCTCGCCCACTTACGATCTGGGCGAACTGGTGCGCAAGCTCGACCGGGCCGACAGCGAGTCGCTGCACTCCATCACCGTGAGCGTGCAGGAGGGTTTTGATGCACTCACCGGTACCGACGACATCGAAATCGGCGAGGACGTAACGGCCGACGCGGTCATGCGCATCATGGCCCTCATGCGCAGCACCTACTCGTACACGGTCCTCGATGTGGAGCACACCGTGTCGCCGCGCACCATTGCCGCCCTCGACGGGGCGGATCGCATTCTGCTCGTGTTCCAGGTCACGGTGGCGGGACTGCGCAAGGCCAAACGGGCGCTTGCCATGTTTGAGCAGCTCGAGTTCGCCAAGGAAAAAATCGTGCTCGTGGCCAATCGTGTGGGCACGGGAGACGTCATGGCTTGGCCCGACGTGGCCAAGGCGCTCGGGCGCTCGGTGGATTTTCGTCTGCCCAACAGCTTTCAGCTGGTGGCCGACGCGCAGACGCGCGGTGTGCCCATCGCGCTGGCCGGCATGAACAGCGGCTCGGCGCAGGCACTCATCGAAGCCTACCAGTTGCTGGCCATTCGCATCATGGGGCAGAAGGGCTTCACGCCCTCGGCGGGTGCCTCCATCGTCACCACCAACGGCACGGGCTCCGGCATTGGACGCCTGTTGTCCAAGCTCCGGAAGTAGCCATGGCTCAGGAACGCTCGCTCCGCGAACGCCTGCTGGGCCGCAAGCCGGCCACACCCGACGGCAACGGCAACGCTGCGTCAGCACCGAGTGCCGATCCGCACACGCCCATCGATCCGCTGCATGGTCTGCCGCAGCCTGAGCAAAAGGCCGAAGGCGACTCGCGAGGCGAACTCTCGCCGGTGGACCTGCTCAAGCGCGATCTGCACCAGAAGCTGGTGGATCGCCTCGATCTCGCGGCGCTCGAAAAGATTCGCGACGAGGCCGTGCTCACGCAGCAGATCCGCACGGCGGTGCTGGAATTCCTGCGTATCGAGCAGGCGCCACTGTCGGCGGCCGAGCGCGATGAGGTGGTGGAGCAGATCGTCTGGGAGGTCACGGGGCTCGGGCCCATCGAACCGCTCACGCGTGACGGGACCATTTCCGACATTCTCGTCAACGGCCCCAAGTCGGTGTACGTGGAGCGTCGCGGCCGTCTCGAGAAGACCGGCGTCACCTTCCGCGACAACGCGCACCTGCTCACCATCATCGATCGAATCGTCAGCAAGGTCGGGCGGCGCGTTGACGAGTCGCAGCCCATGGTGGATGCGCGACTCACCGATGGCTCGCGTGTCAACGCCATCATTCCGCCGCTGGCCATCGACGGGCCGGTGCTCTCCATCCGCCGATTCGGCGCGTCCATCGGGCCGCGTCGCCTGCTGGAGTTGGGCGCCATGTCGCCGGCCATGCTGCGTCTTCTCGCCGCCTGTGTCGTGGCCCGGCTCAATATTCTCGTGTCGGGCGGCACGGGCGCCGGCAAGACCACCATTCTCAACGCCCTGTCCAGCTTCATCCCGGGCAGCGAACGCCTCGTGACCATCGAGGACGCGGCAGAACTCCGTCTGCAGCAGGCCCACGTGGTGCGCCTCGAGACACGCCCGCCCAACACGGAAGGCCGCGGGGAGGTCAGCGCGCGTGACCTCGTCAAGAATGCGCTGCGCATGCGTCCCGACCGCATCATCATCGGCGAAGTGCGATCGGGCGAAGCGCTCGACATGCTGCAGGCCATGAATACCGGTCACGAGGGCTCGCTCACCACCATCCACGCCAACTCGGCGCGAGATGCGCTGGCGCGTCTCGAAACCATGGTGCTCTTTGCCGGCACGGCGCTGCCCACACGCGCCATTCGCGAGCAGATGGCCTCCGCGCTCAACGTCATCGTGCAGGTCTCACGCATGACCGACGGAACACGGCGCATTGTCAGCATCACCGAGGTCTCCACCATGGAAGGCGACGTCATCACCACACAGGAGATCTTCCGCTTCCGGCGGCTTGGTGTGGCGGATGACGGCACGGTGCTGGGCAACTTCGAAGCCACTGGCGTGCGACCGCTGTTCATGGACCAGATTCTGGCGCGCGGCATCAACCTGCCGCACGAAACCTTCGCCTTCGGCTCCAGCACGCCTGCCGCGCCCATGCTGGAGGCTGGCCTCGATGTGGGACTGGTGGGCAAGGCCGTCGAGTCATGACCGCGCTCGTTCTCACCCTGGTATTTCTTGGCGCCATGCTGCTGGTGGTGGGCACCTTCGTGTTCATCAACCGGCGCCGACTGGCTGCCGCCGACGCCGCGCGCATTCGGGTGGGGGATACCGGTGGCATTCTGCGCGGTGAGGTGCCCCTGTCCATTCTGCGCGACGACCGGGTGTCGGACGTCAAGGCACTGGACACGCTGCTCAGTGGCAAGGACATCACGGTTCGTCTCGAGCGGGAATTGGCGCATGCCGGTTCACGTCAGAAGCCCGGTGAGTTTCTGCTCTTCACGCTGCTCTCGGCCATGATCGGCCTCACCTTGGCCCAATTTGCCATTGGGGGCATTGCCAGCGTCGTGGGGCTGCTGCTTGGCGCGCCCGTCCCCTGGCTCATGCTGCGGCGCCGGCAGGGCATCCGGCGCCGGCAGTTCGAGAACGCCTTCCCTGATGCGCTCGACCTCATGACCAACGCGCTGCGTGCCGGCTATTCGCTGCAGGCGGCCATGGAGTTCGTGGGCCGTGAGTCGCAGGCTCCGCTGCGTCAGGAGTTCCTGCGCTTCTACGACGAGCAGCGCCTCGGCGTGGACGTGCGCACGGCGCTGCTCGCCATGCAGGAGCGTATCGGCACAGAAGAGGCTCGGCTGTTCGTCACCTCGCTCATCATTCAGCGTGAGACGGGCGGCAACCTGGTGGAACTGCTCACGAATATCTCCAACCTCATTCGTGAGCGGCTCAAGTTCCAGGCCAATCTGGCCACGCTCACGGCCGAACCCAAGATGTCGGCGCGGGTGCTGGCGGCCATGCCCTTTGTCATGTTCTTCGCCATCTACGCCATCAATCGCCAGTACATGGAGCCGCTGTTCTCACATCCGGTGGGCAAGCTGCTGGTGGTGTACGCGGTGGTGTCGGTGATCGTGGGCTACGTCATCATGGACCGCATCGCGAGCATCGACCTGTGAGAGGCGCGCGCTGATGGCCGAGATCCCGCTGACCCTCATCTTCCTCGTGCTCACCGTCATCGTGGCGGTGAGTACGATGGTCTATGTGGCCATCGCCGAGCGGGAGCGGAAGGAGACGCTGCAACGCGTCTCGCCCGACCTCGAGGCCTCCCGCCTGGCCGAGCGCCTGCTGCTCAACGAAGACGCCACGGCGTCGTCGAGACTGGCGTCCTGGCTGCGCGATCGCATGCCCGAGAGCTTCGTGTCGGACACCAGCAATGTGCACAAGCTGGTGCACGCCGGGTTCGATGGTGCGGCGGCGCCGGTCATCTTTTCGGCAGTACGCATTGCCTCGGCGCTGCTCATGCCGGTGCTGTCGTTTGTGGCGGCTCCGCGCGACAATCCGGTCTGGCTGGCGGTGTCGGTGGTGATGGGGCTCGTGGTGGGCGTGGCGGGGCCACAGGCCGTACTGGACCGCCTGGCCAGCGCTCGTCAGGAGCGGATCCGGCGTTCGGTGCCCGATGCCCTCGACCTTCTGGTGGTGTGTGTGGAGGCCGGCGTCTCACTCGACGCCGCCATTCTGCGCGTGGCGCGTGACCTGTCGAACGTCCGGCCCGAGCTGGCGCTCGAGTTTGCGCAGGTGGTGCGCCGGGTGAATGCCGGCATGCCCCGTGATCGGGCACTGTTGAGCCTGTCGCAGCGCACCGGCGTGGACGAGCTGCGCACCCTCGTGGCGAGTATGATTCAAACCGAGCGGCTCGGCACGTCGATTGCACGTGTACTGCGGGTGAATTCCGAGTCGCTGCGTCTGCGCCGGCGCCAGAAGGCCGAAAAGCGCGCGGCTGAAGCGGCGCTCAAGATGATCTTTCCGCTCGCGTTGTTCCTGCTGCCGGCGCTGCTGGCCGTGATTCTCGGGCCGGCAGCCATCACCGTTATCGGCCAGCTGGGGAGTCTTTCCCAATAGGAGGTCCCATGTGGACGCGTGCACGCAGGTTGGCAGCGGGTTGGCGTTCGGTCGCGGGGCGTGCGCATGTGCGGCCTGCAAACGCGCGGCGTGATCGCCGCGGGGCCACGTTGGTGTTTGTGGCGGTGTTCGCACTGGCGCTGGTGGGTGTGGCGGCGTTCGCCATCGATGCCAGTCGGCTGTACGTGGGCACCAACGAGCTGCAGACCGGGGCCGACGCGGCGGCGCTGCGCGCGGCGCGGTTCATGCAGAGCTATCAGGGGGAGAACCCCACGGACTCTGCCATTGCTTTTGCAGCAAGTAACGAAGCACTCGGGAGCGACGTCCAGCTTTCATCTCAAGATCTTTCGCCAAAGTACTTCAGCCCTGAGTTGGGGCTTCTCGACACTACTTGGCTCGGCGCAAACGCCGTGGAGGTACGCGCATCCCGTGCTGGCACGCTCTTGTTCGGAAAACTCCTTACCACCGTGATGCCCTCGCCAACGCGTCGTTCGGTAGCTTGGGTGGCCAATATCAATCGAGTCACCTGTCCCGCACCTCTTGGGTTTCCTATGGAAGCGCTTAATAGCGTGCTCTATGGCGTTGGTGACAACACGGTGCGTGTTGATCTCTACTCAGAGCTACTCGCAAAGCAAGGTACGCCTTACAGCATTACGATGGTCTTGTACCCAAGCGGTGCGACTGAGCCAAAAGAATCTCCGAACGGTGCTTGGGATTTCAAGGCAATTGACAACACTGAGGGGCCTGGAGGAAACGGCATGGACGGCTATGCTGATCAGTTAGCCGGGGTGGCCTGCAACGCGAACAGTACTACCGCAGTTGATTCTACCGAGGTTTTCAAGGGCAAAGGTAAGGGTAGCGTTGATCAGAAGACGTGGAGGTCTGCGCACAACAACCAGGGTGGACCCAACAACGGCCAAACGTTCTGCGAGCCAGGATTCTCCCCTGTGTGCTTCCCTAAGCTCTCGGGTGGTTTGGGAGATGCGGGAGTTGTCCGGGACGTATCATGGATAGGTTCCGTAACTGGTGGTTCGGCCCCAGTAAAGACGATAGGTGGCTTTAAGGTCATGTGTGTTTTCGAAGGGAAGAAGGGCAAGAGTGAAACTTGTCCTTGGTACGATCGGTACCGAGCTTCCGGTTTTGCACCCCCGGGGCTCCCTGACGACCTCCCGCAAGGCACGATCGTCGGTTACCCCGTACCAAGTACTCCAGGCCTCGGGGCCGGCATTGAGTTAGGAAGTGCGCCGTCAACCGGCCAGCGCCTGATACTCGTGCGGTGACGCACCGTCGAGCCATGCCAGCGGTTGTCGCGGTCAGCATGGTGCTGCTCGCACACGCCGCGAATCCGTTCGCACTGCGCGCGCAGAGCCTCGATGCCACGCCACCGTCGTATTGCGGTGAGCCAGCATCGACCAGCGCGCGCACGGCGGCGGTGTCCGATTCCCGCGCACTGGTGCGCTTCACCTCGGGCGTGGCGTCCGACACCAACGATGCCTTCCTTGCCCGAGCACTCAGTCGATTGACTGCAGAGCGTGTGCGTCGCGCTGCGCAGGTGGCAGTGGAGTCGCGGGGGGTGGGAGCTGGCGCCGTGCAAACCGATGCCAGCAGTGCCATTGCCGAAGGTCGGGTCCTTGGCGTGCGCTTTGTGCTCGTGGGAACGGTCGAGCGGCTCAACGAACGCAGTGTGGTGACTTGGCGTCTCGTGGATGCCCGGACTGGCAAGGAGATGAGTGCTGGAGTGGTGACACAGCCCTTGGGGCGGCCCGACAGCCTGCTCACCGTCGCCACGGCTGCATTGACGCGAGCGTTCGGTCGGCCGACCTACGACGCAGCGCCGCATGAGCGCATTGTCTCAAGGTCAACCGACGCCATGTACGCGTATCTGCGTGCGCTCAGTGGTCTCGATGCGTTCGACCGACGCAACGCGGAAAGCGCAGAGGATGCTCTGCTCACGGCCGTGCGCCTCGACCCATCGTTTCTCGCGGCGCATTACCGGCTGGCCACCCATGCACTCCGGCAATTGACCTGGCTGGCGCAACGCGACGCCGAACGCGCGCGGCTCTACCAGCAAGGCCTTGCTGCGGTGGGTCAGGTGCTCATGCGTGCGCCGTATGACTTGCAGGCCCTCACCCTGCTTGCGGCACTGCATGTCCAGGGCGATGTGCCAGAACTGGCGCAGCCTATCGTTTCCGTTCTGGACAAGCGCGCGCCCGACAATCCCGACGTGGTGGCGGTGGAAGCGCAGGTACTGCGAATGACGGGACGCAGCTCCGACGCCTTGCAGCGCCTGCGTGCGCGTGGTGGAGCGGCTGATGTGAGTGTGGAGGCCTTGCTCGTGCTGGCGGAGCTCGAGCGCCACGCCGGAAACGCACGACAAGCCTGTCGTCTGCTCAACCGGGCCGTGGTGCTCGATCCGCAGCACGCGCCGGCCTATGTCTGGCGGGCCATTGTGCGCAGCCAGCTGAACGAGCGACGCGAGGCCTGGGCCGATGCCGAGGTTGCCGCGCGTCTGGGCCGCACCGACTGGGGAGAACTGGCCGCGGCGCTTGTTGATGTGTCGGTGGGCGACTCGGTGCGGGCACGCAATCGGGCTAAACCGTGGACCACGCCCGAGTATCTGGCGGAGGGCGGGTGGCTCGACCTCGTACTGGCCGCGTATGTCTCGCTCGCGCTCAATCGAGCCGACGAGGCACAAAGCGCGTTACGGCACGTGTCCTGTCATGAGCCACGACGCGGGCTGTTGAGCGGCGACCCGTTGCTGCGCTATGTGCGGCTGCCAACGGCCTGTAGTGGACGGCAGGCCGCGGCATCCACGCAGCCCGCCGTACTACATGCGCCGGCCAGACCGTCAGTCGGCGTTGCGGATCCAGCGAAACACTTCCGCCAGTGACGGGCGCTTGCCGTACATGAGCATGGCCGTGCGGTATAGCCGCCCAGCGGCAACCATGGCACCGACGGCGGTCAGCGACAGCAGCGACAGCGACATGGCGAGATCCGCTGCCGGCACCGACACCAGGCCAAGCCTAAGCGGCATGAGAATGGGCGATGAGAACGGCACGATGCTCATGGCCCGCGCAATGGGACCATCGGGGTCGGCCAGCGCGGGCTGCAGCAGGGCCATGCTGCCCACGAGCAGCATGATGACCGGCGTCTGGGCCTGCTGGGCTTCCTGTTCCGAGCTCACGATGCTGCCCACGGCCGCGAAGAGCGCGGCGTAGAGCACGTAGCCCAGGGTGAAGTACGCAAACAGCGGCACCAGTTCCGCCGCCCCAATGGTTGGCAGGGCCATGCTGCCGCCGGCCACCCCAAACGCCGCGAGCAGTTTCTCGCGATTGGCCATCAGCACCAGCAGTGACGAGGTCCAGAATCCCAGCTGCAGCAGCGCCACACCGCCAATGCCGAGCACCTTGCCCGACAACAGCACGCGGGGCGGCACACTGGCAAGCACCAGTTCCGACACACGCGACTGCTTTTCCTCCGTCACGCCGCGCAGTACGATCTGGCCGTACAGCACGATGACGATGTACAGGAGCACGGCCACACCGGCGCCGAAGATGATGTTGACCTGGGCGGAGCCACTGCGGCCATCCCGCAGCACACGCTCCACCTTGGCACTCACTGAAAAGCGCGTGATGCGCTCGGCCACGGCCACATCGATGCCGGTGGTGGCAATCTGGCGCCGCAGCAGCTCACGTTCCGCTGCGCGCTGCACCCGTTCCGAGGTGGCCAGCGGCGCACCACCCGCCAGCAGCACGCGCACCGCTCCACTGGCCACGCTGCTGTCGTCCAGAATGACCGCGGCCGGGATACGATCAGCGGCGAGCAGCGCGCGCAACGAATCCACCACCGGCGTGCGCGTCTCGGCGTTCACGGCAATGACCGTGGGTGGCGTGGCCGCACTGGTCAGACCACCAGCCAACTCCGTGGCCACGCCATTGCCCGCCCCCACCTGCGTGGCATCGACAATCACCATGCGCGACACATCCACGGCGCGCGCGGAGCGGAACGCCAGAATGGGCGGCCCGATCGTGAGACCGGCAAAGAGGAAGGGACCAAAGAGCGTGGTGAGCACGAACCACTTGGAGCGCACGCGCTCCATGAATTCGCGTTCGATGACGGCAAAAAGCTTACCCATGGCCACTCACTCCTGCTTCGACGCCGGTGGCGCCCACCTTGTCGAGGAAGATGCGGTGCAGCGACGCCTCGAGACGGTCGAAGCGCACGATCTCCACCTCCCGTGCCACCAGCGCCTGAAGCAGCGTCTGGGCCTGCGCATTGGCCGCGAGGTCGATTTCCACCTGCTGGCCCAGATCCTCGAAGCGTGCGACCAGCTCACGGTCCTCGAGCACGGGGCGTGCCAGATCGCGCCCGTTGCCACCGAAGATCACCAGCACGCGATTCGCACCACCGTACTGCGACTTGAGCGCACGCAGGCTGCCGTCCGCGACGATCTCACCTCGCGCGATGATGGCCACGGCATCGCACATGCGCTCGGCGGCGTCCATGACGTGCGTGCTGAAGATGACCGTACGGCCCATACGGCGCAGGTCGAGCACCGAGTCCTTGAGAGCCTGCGCGTTCACGGGGTCGAGACCACTGAACGGTTCGTCGAGCACCACGAGCTCCGGATCGTGCAGCATGGTGCCGGCGAACTGCACCTTCTGCTGCATGCCGCGCGAGAGGTCCTCCACCCTCGCCTGGCTCCAGTCTTCGCCCCCGCTGCGCAGTCCGAGGCGTTCGAGCCAGTGATCGATGCGCCGGTCGGCATCGGCCCCGCTCAGGCCCTTGAGGCGGCCGAGGAAGCGCAGCACGCGACGCACCTGCATCTTCTTGTACAGGCCCCGTTCTTCCGGAAGATACCCCACCCGGTTGAGCAGGTCGGAGTGCCCGGCGGGCAGGCCCAGCATGGTGATGCGACCACTGTCCGGCCGCAGGATGTTGAGCATCATGCGGATGGTCGTGGTCTTGCCGGCGCCATTGGGGCCGAGGAGACCATAGACGGTTCCGGGTGGCACCGAGAGCGAAACGTCGCGCACGGCCACATGATTCGCGTAGGCCTTGCGGACGCGGTCGATGTGCAGGGCAAGCGGCAACGTTGGAGAGGTCACAGTCACCGGAAGAGCGCGTGGGAACGGAGTGAACGCATGGGCCGGTCGTGAAAGCGGCGGACACTGAACAGTCTGAGGAAACTAACAGCGGGTGGGGGCGCGGCGGGGCGCGCCTCGCAGACCTGTGGCTCTGTCTCGCAGTGGCCGGACTGGTTGGCCTCCTCGTGCCGCTCGATGACGCCGACCTGCCGCTGCATCTCCTGACAGGTGACTGGATTCGCGCCCACGCCGCCTTGCCGGTGGTGGAGCCCTTTGCCTGGACGCGCGCGGGGGCGCCCTACTTCGCCTACTCGTGGCTTCCGCAGCTTGCCTATTCGTGGGCCTGGCAGTTGGGCGGGGCCAGCGCGCTTTCGCTGCTGCACAGCGCACTCCTGATGGGTGTGGTATGGGCGCTCTGGGATCTCGCGCGTGTGGCCCAGTGGAGCCTCTGGAGCACTCGGCTGATGCTGTCGCTGCACATGCTGCTCTGGATGTTTGTGCAACCGGCCACCCGACCGCAACTCGTGCTGGCCATTGCGCTGCCCATCGCGTGGGCCTCGGCGTTTCGTGTGCGGCACAACCGTCACGTACTGAGCGCCTGTGCGGCCTTGATCTGCGCGTCTGCCGTGGCGGTCAACAGTCATCTGCTCTTTCCGCTCATGGCGGCGCCGGTGGTGGTGCTGCTCGGGGCAACGCCGGTTCGCCGGTCTTCGGTCGCGATGTGGGTGGGGTGCCTGCTGCTTGGGTGGCTCTGTACGCCATATCTGTTCCAGCTGCCCGCACTATTCCGTCTCAACTTCGGCTACAACGCCCTCTTCAATGCCGCCTCGCCCGTGATGGAGCACGAGGCCGGCTTTGTGTTCGTGACGCACGCAGCTGTGGGTACGGCGCTGGTGGTGACCCTGTTGTTGCTGCAACCGCTGCTGCCGAGCTTTGCGGCGCGTGTGTCACGGGAGCGCTGGTGGTATGGGCTGTCGTGGGCTGCGGGGCTGGTGCTGTTCGGGCTGGCCATTCGCGGTCTGCTGCTCTGGTGGCTGCTGGCGCTGCCGGTGGTGGCGTGGAGCATTGCGGCACTGCCCCTGCCGCGCACGCGGCTGGTGCAGCGGGTGTTGCCCTGGGCATGGGGCGTGGGCGTGGTGGGCATGCTGGGGCAGCCGCTGCGACTTCGCGCAGAGCAGGGGGCCACGAGGCTGGAGTTGCCACATCCCGAGGCCCGCGCGTTGGCACCGGTCGTGGCCTGGCTCGAATGTGCGGCCCCTTCACGCGATCTGGCCGCCATGCGCCGTGAGGCTGGCGTCGAGCGGGCAGTGATGAAGGGGACGGCCAGCTTCAACACGGGCAGCTATCTCGCGTGGGCGGTGCCGTACGTGTCGTGGTCCATCGACGGGCGGACCATCTTCCCCGATTCCGTGGCGCGCCCCGAGGCGCGCCAGGAACTGCGGCTTGGCGCCATGCTGCACCCCCCACTGCACGACGTGCAGGTGGTGGTGCTGCCGGTGGCGCATGCCACGAATGCGCTGCTGACGGCTTCGCAGGAGTGGCAACGGGTTGTGCTGCCGCCGGCGGACAGTGTGGCGGCGTATGCGCTGTGGTGGCGAACTCGTGGCGCAGAGGGCGGGAAGGACGCGGCGTCACCGTCAATTGCGCGCTGCCATGAGGCAAGCGCACGGTGAACCCGCCAGCCGTGGCCGAGCGGCCCTCGGATACTCGAGACCGTGTCAGCACATGGTCAGTTTTCGCTATTGCTCTTGCGGTATTCCTGCTGCTTCGGCCTTACGACGGCATCGTACATGATGCGCGCCTGTATGTGGGCTATGTCCTCGCCGCGTGGGATCCGCAGGGGGTGGGGCAGGACATCATGTTTGTGCATGATGGACAATCGGGGTACAGCGTCTATCCGCTTCTGCTGGGGCTGATAGGTCGGTTGGTTGGGCTCTCGAATGGAGCCATGACGCTGTCCTTTGCCGCACTGCTGATCTGGTTCGCCGCAGCCTGGCGTCTCGTGTGGGCCCTGTTTCCGACCGCTGATATAACAGCACGAGCCGGGCTGCTTCTCTGGGCGACGTCTCTCCACACGCTGTACGGTGGAGCGAGCACCATCCATATCGCCGAGAACTTTGCCACACCGCGTCCCTTGGCGGAGGCTCTGGTACTGTTTGCACTCTCGTTCCTCGTGCAATCAGATGAATTGGAGACGGAACGTACGTGGGTGACGAGCCACCGTACGGCACCAGCCATCGCGCTGGTGAGTCTCGCCGGCCTGGTGCATCCGTTGCTGATTGTCCCAGGCCTCGCGGCGCTGCTTTGGTTGCGAGTGGACGTCGGCCGGCGAAGCCTGATAGTTGCTGGCGTAGCGGTGATGCTCTGCGCGATGCTCGCCCTGAGCACGGGACTGCACACGAATGCCGAATGGGCCGTACTGCTGGCCACGTTTGACACGGCTTGGCTGGAGATGCTTCAGCGCCGCGGGTCGATTGCGCTGGCCGGACAGTGGCACGCTCTGGATTGGGTTCGGATTGCCGTGCAACTCTCCACGCTGCTTGTCACGCGTCCACTTGTTCAGGGGCGGGTTCGCGGGCTGTGGGATGCCATGCTGGTGGCAGGATTGGCAGGGGTCGTACTCACCTGGCTGGCCACCGACGTGGTGCACCACCGCTTGCTGACACAGGTGCAGCCATGGCGAGTGTTGTGGGCTGTCGCATTCCTCTCGCCGCTGGCGCTCCTGTATCAGCTTCGTGTGCTGCTGCCGCTCAATGCGGACAGCGCGGTGGACTCCGATGTGTCGAACCGGCGTGGTCTCGAACTCTGTGCCACCCTGCTGCTCCTGCTGGCGTGGATCATGCTGGAGGTAAGCAGCGCTGCGGGGTGGATACTTGCTTGCGCACTGGTGCTGCACTGGCTCGCTCGTCGTGGCGCGCAGGTGCATGTCTCCCGACAAGGATTGCGCGTCTGCAAAATGCTGGTTGCAGTGCTTGTGGTGGCGCTGGTACTGCTTCGGGCCTTCGTGGTGTGGGAGGTGTACGCCATTCATCCGGATTCGGCGGAACGCTGGGTTTGGCGCACCCTCGTGACATCAGGAGTTCCCAACGCCGTCGTGCTGTTGGGGGCCTTGGTCGCCGTCACGACCACTCGTACGGCACCATTGGGGGGGAGTTGGCGGCGACCGCTTCCGCCGGTGGTTGCCGGCTTGCTCTGGCTGTGGCTGCCCTTCGTCGCGGACCAGCGCACCGGGTATGTCCACTGGCTCGAGAAGCAGATCACCGCGAAACCAGATGATTCCGGGCATCGACCTGTGTCGATGTCGGGAGCTGCGCTCTGGCTGGATGCTGATCTCGAGCCCTGGGTGCTGCTGCGGCGTCCGGCCTGGGGCGGTGTACTGCAGGGAACACCCAAGGTGTTTGATCGCAGCCTGGCAATGGCGTGGGAGCAACGGGCGGCGTTGGTCGATCGGATCGCGCCACCAGACTGGGCGCGGCGTAGCGACCTGGCGCTGGCCTTGGTTGACTCCGCACGACTCGCGGCGGCCTGCCAGTGGCCAGAAGGCCCGCGGTGGGTGGTGTCTCCGCTGGATCGCATCGCGGCCGGCATTCCGCGCGATACCCTCCAAACCGGCGCGACTCGCTATCTGCCGCCCAACGTGCGCGGCGGTGCATGGCGCGTGGTGACGCGGTACGGGATCATGGCCTGCACGTGGCCGAACGAGGCTCAGCGTCCGTCATGATACGCGGCGTGGAACGGCGCGTAGGCCGGAGACACTGGCTGACTGTTGGTCGGCCGAGACGCTGCGCTGTTCCTCGTGGTACTCCGCGTCTTCGTTGACACGCCAGGGATCATGCACGGCTGTACCGGCGACGATGTTCTCGGCCACCAGCAAGCCGGTCATCATGGCGTGATCCTGGTTGTTATACTTGTGCATCCCGTTGCGACCCACGAGATGCAGCCCAGCATGCGCGTCACTGAGCGCGTCGCGGATGATCTGCACATTGCTCGCATAGAGGTCGTCGTACACTGGGTAGGCCTTCTTCTGACGAACCACACAGGCGTCCACGTAGTCGCTGCGCTTGGCGAGGCCAAGCGCTTCGAGCTCAGACAACGCCCGTTCGGTCAGCGCCTCGTCGGTGCTTTCCCATAGGCCATCGCCCTCAAAGCAGAAGTACTCAAGGCCGTAGCAAGTGAGACTTGGGTCGGGGATCATTTCCGGCGACCACGACTTGAAGTTCTGGATGCGTCCGACCTTCACCGTGTCGTCATGCACGTAGATCCAGTTGTCATGGAATGTGCCACGATCACGGAGGATGACTGCCACCGTCAGGAAGTCCCGATAGGACAGCCGGTCAGCCGCCGCGAGCGCTTGCTCAGGCAAGGGCGGGGTCAGGGCATGTGCAATTTCGCGCAGCGGTGCCGACGAAATTACATGGTCGGCATCGAGAACCTCGGAGGTTCCATCGGGGCCTTCGTGGCGCACCAACCAACGTCCGGTGTTGTGATCGCGAGCAAGCGCGGTGACGCGTCGGCCAAGGCGCAGTGTGCCGCCCATGGTCTGCATACGCGCCGCGCAGGCATCCCACAGCATGCCTGGCCCCTTCCTTGGGTATCGGAAGGTGCTGATGAGACTCTTGATGGCGTCCGGGCCTCCGGTGCGGGCTGGCCGCAAAGCGTTGAGCACGGCGGACACCAGCGACACGCCTTTGATCCGCTGGGCCGCCCAGTCGGCCGAGATCTCGGTGCAGGGCATTCCCCAGACCTTTTCCGTATAGGTCCTGAAGAAAATCTGGTACAGGCGGGCGCCGAACTGGTTTGTCACCCACTCTTCAAAGTTGCGCGGATTCCGGACGGGCGTGAGTTGAGCCCAGGCGTAGGACAGCACACAGCGAATGGACTCGATCAGGCCGAGGCTGACCAGGGCCTGAAAGGGCTTGAGGGGGTAGGCGAAAAACTTGCCGGCGTAGTATATCCGACTGGAGCGGGGCCGCTCGAGAAAGTCGTCGGGCAGGATCTCGCGCCACAGCGCTTCGATGCGTTCCGACTTGGAGAAGAAGCGATGGCCGCCGATGTCGAAGTGGAAGCCCTTGTACGCCACCGTGCGGGAGATGCCGCCGACGTATTCGGGGTCGGCTTCGAGCACGGTCACCGGATGCCCGTGCTTGCTAAGGTGATAGGCGGCAGTGAGGCCGGCGGGGCCGGCGCCGATGACGATAGTTGGCAGTGGCATTCGACGTCGAGGTGCGCCGTAGTTTCCGGGAAGAGGGTAGGTGACCTAGAGGGATTAGCGCCGCTTGGGTCGATGGGCATGAAGGTGTGTTCATGTGCCGCTTAACCCGCGTAAGAACGCAAACGGCGAACCGGTTTGCCTAGCACAATACTACCTCCACCACACGAGCCATGAGCGCGTCGGTCACCATCACGCATGAGCTGGTGCGTAGAACGGTCGGACGAGACAATGGGCTCCGAAGATTGTTGCCCACTACGTATCAATACGCACTCTTTCGCTCGCTCGCCGCTGTCTGGCCCGAGCGCAATCTTCGGGTTCTAGATGTAGGGTGTGGAGCTGGTCGGGTCGCGGCAGGCTACATCGATCTCCTGAACGCGAGCATTACGGTGGGTGTGGATGTGGCAAACCGCTTTGCTCCAAACCGTCGCATTCCATGCGTACAGTTCGACGGCGTTCATCTGCCATTCCGTAGTGGCGCGTTCGACGTCGTCGCAATGGTCAACGTGCTGCATCACGTTCCCGACCGGCGGAGAATCGCATTGATCGCAGAATGCGTTAGGGTGACTGGTGGGGGACCAATCATCGTGAAGGACCACGTAGCACTGAGAAGAAGCGACTACTTGCGGCTGGCTATGCTCGATGTTCTGGGCAATCTGCCTGCCGGTGGAATGGTAAAGGCCGAGTACCTGACCGATGGCACCATGGACCAGCTCTTTGCTTCCGTCGGCTACTCCCCCTTCTCCAAGGTCGGTGCCGAGTTCCGAACCGGACTCTTGTGTTTGTTGTTCCCCAACAGGCTCGAACAAACGGTCCTGTTTGCACCACATGCATTGACAGCCCACACCATTCAATGGGAGCGTTGGCGTGCCTGATCGACGCCTGCGTATCGCATTCTTCTGCCACAACTATCCCCCTCACATCGGGGGCCTTGAAGTGGTCGTGCAAGAACTGGCGCGCCGATTGGCGCGCCAACATCAGGTAGTGGTTGTGACATCCGCTTCCCATGGAAGCGTCGGGCGATCCATTGAGGAAGACGTGGTGGTTTGGAGGCTGCCGGTGGTCCGCCCTATCGATCGCTTCGGCGTTCCCTATCCGGTTCCTATCGGACGACACCTTCAGTCGGCGATCGCTGATGCGCACAACGCGGACATCCTGCATGCACACGGATGTCTATACCCAACCAGTATCCTCGCAAGCTACTTGAGTAGGACACGCGGTACTCCGTTGGTGCTCACGGAACACGTGGGCGTTGTTCCATACAGATCGCGAGTTCTCAAAAGCGTCCAGAAAGCGGCTTGGTCAACCATTGCACCTTTCGTCGTCAAGTCCGCGCGAGTTGTACAGGCGTTAAACGTTCGTGTTCAGACCATGCTCGAGGAGCGCTTCCCGGGTGCGCATGTTGTGAGGACTTCGAACGGTGTTGACGAAACAGTTTTTCGACCTCTCGATCACGAAGCTCGACAGGCGTTACGCTCGAGCTTCGCCCTTCCACCTGGCGTCCCAGCCGTTCTGATGGTGGCTCGCGAGTCTGAGAAAAAGAACGTACCAGCTATCCTTTCCATCTCGCGCTCAACCTTTGTCCTCATTGCCTGTGGAGCCAACAGAAACCTTAGCGGGCCGAACATAGTCAATCTTGGAGTCGTGTCACACAAGCGAATGCCCGAGGTCTACGCCAGCGCCGACGTCCTCGTTCATGCCGCAGAAGGTGAAGGTTTTCCTGTTGCGGTCCAGGAGGCGATGGCATGCGGTTTGCCTGTCGTGTTGCGTAAGGATTCAGGTTACGGGACCGCCGTGCCACGCCATGCTCTCTACGAATGCGACCCTGGACAGGAAGAGGCTGCAGTCAGAACGTTACTTGGCAACGCGATGCGCCGGAACGAGCTTGCCGCAGCAGCCCGACGCTACGCCGAGACTCACTGGTCGTGGGACGCTGTCGTGTCGGCTCACGAGGATGTCTATCTGCGAATCATGGAGCCAAGTCGTGGCTGAGACGGGGGATAGCGGGCATGAAACAGGCAATGGTGTCGGTGTTGTGATTCCTTGCCACAACGAAGCCGATTCAATCGCGTCTGTGATACGTGGGATTCGGTCGTCGCTCCCGCTTTCCCGGATCGTTGTAGTCGACAACGCCAGCACAGACGGAACCGGCGAGGTCGCCCGAGCAGCTGGTGCAGAGGTCGTGGTAGAACCTCGACTGGGAAAGGGGTTCGCTCTGCTGCGCGGCTTTCAGGAACTGGCAAATGCGCGGCTGGTCATAATGATCGACGGAGATGGAACGTATAGCTCGGCTCACGCGCCCCAGCTGATTGCAGCTGCGCAACGCGCTGATCTGGTGATCGCTACTCGCCTGGATCATTCAACGAACGGGGCTTTCTCGTTCACGCATTCGATCGGCAATCGCCTTTTTATCCTGCTGGTTCGCCTGTTGTTCGGGCTTCACACCGCTGATCTGCTGTCTGGCTATAGGGTGCTTTCACGTCGCCTTCTGGACACCCTGCCACTACTGTCGACTGGGTTCGAGGTCGAAACCGAGATTACCATTCACGCCCTTGTGAGTGGTTACCCTGTGGCGGAGGTTTCTGCTCCCTACTCTGCGCGCGCAGCGGGCGGCAAGAGCAAGATCCGAACCTACCACGATGGCTCTAAGATTCTCCTTGCCGTCTTGGCCTACTTCAGAGACTATCGGCCTCTTTCGTGCTTCGGAGCAATTGGTGGCGCCTTGGTCGCAGGTGGGCTATGGGCAGGATCATATCCAGTGCTCGAGTATCTGGAGACTGGCATGGTAAATCGTCTTCCGCTTGCAGTGCTCGCTGTAGGGCTGGTGCTGCTGGCGGCAATGTCTGTCATCGCTGGGTTGATCCTGTCATCGGTGAATCGGCGATCTGCCGAGATGATGAGTCGGCTGCGACGCATTGAGGTCCAGCAAAGGATAGGCAAAACGGTATGAATAGCGACCTGCAATCGATACAGGCCCCTTATCGGCAGCCGCAGAACGGGAGAGTATCGCAGCATTCCGAGGAGAACTGCTTTCGGCCATCGCGAATGCGGTATGGTTGGCTGCTGCAGCGCAACCTCTCACGCGACGTGAGGACAATACTCTCGCTAGTTCGACACATTCAGAGGGGCAAGTCAACTGGCATTGCGCTAGATGCCGGTTTGTTCCGCTGCCGCTATCGGTCGCTCCTCGAGACTCAGGGTTCCGAGGTAAAGACGCTTGATCTCACGCTTGAGTTTGGAGCAGATCCTGAGGAGTGCGCTGACAGTATCGGGCTGCTGGACTCCAGCGTCGACTTGCGTTTTTGCGATCAGGTTCTCGAACTTCCTCTTGATCCGTGGTTGGCTTTGGATGAGTTCAAGTGCGTCGTAGTGCCGGGCGGCCGCATCGTATTCGCGGTGCCACCTGTGTGGTCCTATGTTCCGCATCCGGGAGACTTCTGGCGCGTGGGGCATGAGGAACTTGATCTATTGTGCAAATGGAGCGGCATTGGCGTTGAAGACCTTCGTGTGAAAGGTGGTACGGTCGCGGCCATCGAACAGATGCTCAATGTCGTGCTGTATGGCCTACTCGGGCGGCTGGGTACACCACTCTTTGCCATCGTTGCGAGCGCCGGTGACCTGTTGGATATAGCGCTGCCGAACCCCTTGTTTGCGTTGAATGTCGCGCGTAAGGCGCACCGATTGCCGTGAGCGGTAGCGCGCGCGTTCGCCCGCAGGACGATGAGCGATTGATCGATAGCCTGCGGTGGTACCTCGTGTTGGTGGGGGCAGGCGCGGTGGTCGTGCTGCGATTCCTGCTCGAGGGTGCCGCCGGGCCGGACTCGAGTTCGAGCCAGATCTTCTTTCGCCTGCTGGCAGTCGGGGAGCCATTCCCCATCGCACTGGCCTTCATGTACTCACTGTTGGTCCTGTGGCAGGTTCAAAGTGCACCGGCGGCTGCTGCCGGTACGCACTCGCCGGACGCATGTCGTCCACTGGGCCGTCGATTCGTGGCGGCGGCGGTCGCCCTGTCGATGACATTGACGTTTGCCGTCGCCATAGGACTGCACGGCGCATTCCCGTTCTCGATGGACGAGTGGGCTGTAAGATTCCAGTCGAGACTCTTCCTAGCGGGTCGAATTGTCGGAGCGCTCGATACGGCGATCCCGTTCCTGCGGGAAGTCGCGAGACCAGTCTTCGTGTTCTCCACCGGAGACGGGAACGGTTGGGTATCAGGCTATCTACCAACGTATAGCCTGTTGCTCATGCCGTTCGAAGCCATCGGTTATCCGTGGCTTCTCAATGTGCTCTGCAACGCCGGTTCAGTGTTGGCCGTGGCGCACGTTGGACGTCAGCTCTGGGGGCCGGATGACGACCGACCGGTGGTGGCCGCCTTGGCGCTCGCAGCGTCTTCACAGTTCATGGCGGCGGCAGCAACGACGTACACCATGCCGGCGCATCTGCTGGTCAACCTCTTGTGGTTGGCGGCCATGTTGGGTGAAGGGCGTGCATGGCTCTGGGCCGGTCCGCTCGCATTGGTCGCACTGACCCTGCACCAACCGGTCCCGCACGCACTGTTCGCTGCACCATTCTTGGCAAGATTGCTGGTTGAGCGCGACTGGAAGCGCTTCGCCTGGATTCTCACGTGGTGGATTGCTTCGGGCTGCGTTGTCCTCTGGTGGTCTGGCTTGATGACCGGGCGACTCCCCACTTTTGGAGCTAACGGTGTGTTGTACTGGCCGAACGCCGCGACACTGGTGGTTCTGTTGCTCCACGTCATGCTGCTGTTCACGTGGAGCTCACCCCTGATGCCGCTCTTGATGCTGATCGGCTGTCGGCGATGGGAGGAGAGGACGAAGACGGAGCGTGATCTTGCGGCGGGCATCGTCCTTTCCCTCGCCTTTTACCTATGCTTTCGTCTCGTTACGCAGGGACACGGCTGGGGATGGCGATACGGCCATCAAGTGCTTGGGAGCGTTGCTCTGCTCGCGGCTACTGGATGGCCACGTTTTCGGGCCGTGGTGGGCATCACCGCAGCAAGGCGGTGGCTGGCGCTATCTCTGGCTCTCTCGGTGTTTGTGCTATTCCCCACCCGGGCAAAGCTGATGCTGAGGCTTTCATTACCGTTTGCCATGGCAGGTGAGTGGTTGCGCAGTCAGCCGGAGCGTTACCTAGTCATTCCAACCGATTCGCTGTGGTACGGTCAGGATCTCGTGAGAAACGAGGCAACGCTTACTTCCCCAGTGCTTCTGCACGGAGCAGCGCTGACCGGTGAAGAGCTTCGAGTCCTCGAGAACGAACAGGGGAGACCGGTGCGCCGAATACGGGTGGACGAGTTGCGGCAGTTCGGCATTGAGAGGCTGCCCAGGCCACATTCCAAGTAGCGTGCCATGGTGAGGGCGGCGTAACGTGCCGGAGTGCCGGCGTAGTGGCGGACTCGGCGTATCTTTAGGTCCTCTCTCAACGGGGCGTCTCCTCTGTTCGACGCCTCGCAACTTGCTGCTTTTCCCCAGGTGACCGGCGCCTCCCCTCGCCTCCTCCCCACCCCCCTCGCCAAAGCGCCGGCCCTCTGGCTCGCGCTGGCCTTCTTCGCGTCCCACGCCCTCGCCCTCAGCCTCATCCGGCTCTCGGGGCCGCTCGCGCCGGCCTGGCCGCCCATCGGCGTCGCCTTTGCGGCCCTCATCATCCTGCCGCCCTCGCACCGCGTCCTCATTTTCGTCGGCGTCGCGGTGCTCGACACACTCTCCAATACGCTGCAGGGGTTCATGACCCCCACGGCGCTGGCCTACCTCGGCGTCAGTCTCTTTGAACTCTGGGTGGCGGACCGCCTCCTCCGCCGCTTCGCCAGACGCACGCTCACTTTCGCCCGCGTCGCCGACGTCATCGTCTTCGTCGGCATCATCACCACCGCCTCGGCGGCCAGTGCGCTGCCCGCCGCCCTCGTGGCCAAGGTCTCCCATGGCGCGGAACCGCTCAACGCCGGTGCCATCTGGTGGATCGGCGACATGCTCGGCTACATCCTCGTCACGCCGCTCGCCGTGCTGCTGGCGTTCCGCCCCGCCGCCCGCGACCGTGGCGCGCGGCTGCTGCGCGTCGCCGAAGCCGGCCTGATTCTGCTGACGCTGGTCTTTGGCGGCCTCTGGGCCTTTCAGGGCCGAGGCATCGTGGGGCCGCTCGACGCCCATCCATACATGCTCACCGTGCCCATTCTCTGGGCCACGCTGCGCTTTGACCAGCTGGGCACACTCTGGAGCGTGCTCGTGACCGGTATCGTGGGCGTTGGCCTGCTCATGGCCGATCTGCCACTGCTCTCCCTCGGAGGACAGTCCAATTCCGATGCGCTGATTCTGCTCCAGGTTTTTCTGGGCATCGTGGCCGTGTCGAGCTTCGTGCTCGCCACCGCGCTTCGCGCGCAGCAGGATGCCACAGTGGCCAATGCACGCATGATTGCAGCGCTCACCGAGAGTGAACAGCGCCTGAGGCAGAGCCAGAAGATGGAAGCCATCGGCCAGCTGGCCGGCGGCGTTGCGCACGACTTCAACAACGTGCTCGCCGCGATCCTGATGCAACTGGGCGAGATCCGTCTGGTGCGGGATCTGCCGCGCATGGCGGGCGAACTGCTCAGTGACGTCGAGCAGGCGGCCCAGCGCGCGGCGCGGCTGACGCGGCAACTGCTGGTGTTCAGTCGCCAGCAGGCGATGCAGTCGCATGTGCTCGATCTCAATCAGCTGGTGCGCAACCACGCGCGGTTGCTGCGCCGCGTGGTGCCATCCACCCACGAGCTGTCAGTGCAGCTCAATCCGGCTCCGCTCATCGTGGCGGCCGACGCCGGCATGATCGAGCAGGTCTTGCTCAACCTCGTACTCAATGCCCGCGATGCACAGCGCGAGGGTGGCAAGATTCTCGTCATCACGGCACCACGCACCCTGTTGCCCGGCACATCAGGTGATCTGCCGCCAGGCGAGTACGCCGTCATCACGGTAAGCGACAACGGCATCGGCATTCCGCCGGAAAACATTCCGCGGCTCTTTGAACCCTTCTTCACCACCAAGCCGCCGGGGCAGGGGACGGGACTCGGTCTGGCCACCGCCTACGGCATCGTGCAGCAGCATGGCGGGACCATTGGGGTGGACTCGCGCCCCAACGTCGGCACGACCATGGAGGTCTGGCTGCCGGTGACCCAGGCGCCCGTTGCCGAAGACGCGGAGCCCATCGATGGCCCGCTCGACGCCGATTCCGGCGAACATGCGTCCCCGCTCACAATTCTGGTGGTGGAGGACGAGCCCACCGTGCGCCGCCTCATGGCCCGGGTACTCGAGCGGGACGGATTCCGCGTGCGCACCGCCGCCAGTGGCCGCGAAGCGCTCGACCATTGGGGCGACTATGCCGGCGTGGTGGACCTGGTGCTCACCGATGTGGTCATGCCAGGCGGCGTCAGCGGGACACAGCTGGGCCGGGAGCTCCGGAACCGGCACCCCAACCTGCCCATCGTGTATACCAGCGGGTACGACCCGGACTACGATCCGTCGGACGTGAGCATGGTGCCGGGGGAGAATTTCGTCCCCAAGCCGGCCACGGCGGACCAGCTGCTGGCGGTCATTCGCCGGCAACTGGTCGGACCGGGACGCGCGTGACAAATTCCTCCAGCTGTTCTTCCCTTCATCTCCAGCAGCCGAGTACCAACATGTTCCGTAAACTCCTCGCTTCCGCCGTCCTTGTGGGCGTCGCCGCCAGCGTGGCGGCTGCGTCCGCCTTTGCCGACTTCTCCGGCAAGTGGTCCCTCAACATCGGCACACCCGACCAGGCCCGTACGGCGGTGCTGACCATCGAGCAGAAGGGTGACTCGGTGAGTGGCACCACGGAATCCGAACTCGGCGTCGCGCCCGTCAAGGGTGTGGTGAAGGGCGACTCGTTGTTCTTCGGCTTCGCGCTCGACATGGGCGGACAGCAGATCGTCATCAACGGCGCCGCCGCGCTGAAGGACAAGGACAACCTCGAGGGAGCACTCGACGTGTCGGGCATGGGCGGCTTCCCGTTCACCGGCGCCCGTCAGAAGTAGTCTCGAGGGCGCGCCAGCGCTCGACGAGCTGTACAAAGGCGGCGCGATAGCCGCCCACGTCGTCTCCCAGTGCCGCGCGGGCCTGCTCCAGGACTCGCGCGGCACTGCTGTTTCCGCGATGCTCGCTCTCACGCAGCAGCATGCCGAACGACGCGACCGCTGCCGCGAAGCGCAGATCGGCGCTGGCTGGTGCACCGCGATTGGCCGACGCCTGCGGCACCGCCGCTTCGAGCAGGCGACTGGTGCTCTCACCCGGCTGCTTGTAGCGCAGCTTCACGTACGCGAGTTCGCGACCGGTGGCATGGCGCACGTTGGACGATGACGGTTCGGTGACGGGTGTGTAGCGCAGGCTGTCGCGGTCCCGCACCGTCACGGTGCCCGTCACGCCAACCGGTACCACTTCGTACAGGGCCGTGACCTGGTGGCCCGCGCCCACGTCGCCGGCGTCCTTGCGATCGTCGGCAAAATCCTCGTCGCGCAGCAGTCGATTCTCGTAGCCGATGAGCCGGTAGGCCTGCACCACGGCGGGATTGAACTCCACCTGCAGCTTCACATCGTTGGCGACGGTGCGCAGCGTGGCGCCCATCTCCTCCACCAGCACCTTGCGCGCCTCGTCGAGCTGGTCGATGTAGGCGTAGTTGCCGTTCCCCACCTTGGCCAGCTTCTCCATCTTGGCCGCCTGCACGTTACCGGTGCCGAAGCCCAGCACGGTCAGATACGTGCCCTCCTGCCTGCGCCGCTCGACGAGCCGCTCCAGTTCAGCGTCGCTGGACACGCCCACGTTGAAGTCGCCATCGGTGGCCAGAATCACGCGGTTGTTGCCGTCAGCCCGGAAGGCATCACGCGCCACATCGTAGGCCAGCGCGATTCCCGCACCACCTGCCGTGGAGCCGCCCGCCTCGAGCCGGTCAATGGCCTCGAGGATGCTGACCTTCTCATCGCCCGACGTGCTCGGCAGCACCACCCCCGCACTGCCCGCATAGGTCACCAGGGCCACCCGGTCCTGCGGCCGCAGCTGATCGACCAGGAGACGCAGACCCCGCTTGACCAGCGGCAGCTTGTCGGCTGACATCATCGAACCCGACACATCGATGAGAAACACCAGGTTGTTGGGCGGCAGGTCACGGGTGTCGATGCGCCGTGCCTGCAGCGCAATGCGCAGCAGCTGATGCCGCGGCTGCCACGGCGCCGCCATGCTCTCGGTGGTGATGCGCAGCGGGTCGCGCGCGCCGGGCTCCGGTAGTTCATATGTGAAGTAGTTGATCAGCTCCTCGATGCGCACGGCGTCCTTCGGCGGACGCTGTCCGTTCTGAATGAAGCGACGCAGGTTGCTGTATGACGCGCGGTCCACATCCACCGAGAAGGTGGACAGGGGATTGCTGCGCACGCCGAGGAAGGGATTGTCCTCGATGCGGTCGTATTGCTCGCGGTTCCCTCCCGCGTCACCCGGGCGCGGGAACGAGCGTGGCTGCTCCGAGGTCTGCACCGCCATGCCGGCCACACGATTGGCCACGCCGCGCTCGATGCCTCGCGCGATGCCGCCCGCCACACCACGTCCGCTGAAGTCCTGCACGGCGGGGGCAGACGGTACGGCCACCGTGGACGCGGCTTTCACCTCGGCCAACGCCATGACACTGCGCTGAAGCCGCACATCGAGCGTCACACCCGTCGAGTCGAGCGAGACGTTCTGTCGCCACAAGTGATAGCCGATGCGACGGACCACAACCTGTGCGCCCGACGGCCGCACCGCATTGGCCAGGTCGAGGCGGAAGGCGCCGTTGCGCTGCGATATCACACCCACCGTTCGATCCCGCGTGCCCACGCTGTCCTGCACGCGATAGGTGACCTGAACCGACGCCTGGTCGACGGGCGACTGGCTGGGACCATCGAAGACAATGCCGGAGAGGCGGACGGAGGAAAAGCCAACAGCGACAGCCGAAGTGACGGAACGGCTGAAAGCGATAGCCGAGGAGTCGGAACGGCCAACCGCGGCAGCCGCATCGCCGGAAGCCGTGACCTCAGAAGCCGAAGCGACAGGAGCCGAACGGACCGGCACAGCGGGAACTCGCGCTGCGGTCTTCGCAGTGCTCGCAACCGCATCACTGGTTCCCGCCCCCTGCGGTGAGGCTGCTGCCCCTACGGCTTCCGGCGCAACGGCTGCCGGCGCGCCGGCTATCGCAGTTGGCTGTTCCGCCGTTGGCTGTTCCGCCGTTGGCTGTTCCGCCGTTTGCTTTTCCGTCGTTTGCCGTCCCTGCCCTCGCGGCCAGGCCACGACTGTCACCACAGCCGCCGCTGCCAACCACCCCGCCCATCTCCCAACTCTCACTCCCCGCTTCTCAGCCAAGCGAACCGACGCCGGCCCTGACAGTGGCCCGTCCAGCGCCCCCACCACCCGCCCGGCACCCGCCACCAGCCCTCGCGCCTCCGCCACCATGGCTCCGCAGGCGGCGCACTCCGCCACATGCGCCGCCACGCGCGCCGCGTCGTCGGCCGCAAACATGCCATCCAGCCAGGTGTGCACCGTCCCCTCGTCCACGTGTCCCGCCGCGTCGAACACCGGCAGCAGCCGCTCGTCGGGTCCGTCAAAGGCATCAGGGATCAGGTCATGCGACATCGTGTCCTCCTCGCGCGGTGACCGCGCCTCCGGTGCCTGCGCCTTCGGTCGCGCGCGCACTCTCGCGCTGCAGCGACTCGTAAACGTCCATGAGCCGACGGCGGGCCCGTGACAGCGTGGTGCCCACGCTGCCCACACTGAGGCCCAGCGCCGCGGCAATCTCGTGATAGTCCAGCCCTTCCTCGCGCATCAGCAGCGCCAGGCGGTCACGCTCGGCCAGCGCATCCACTGCCGCACGCGCCAGGGCCTGCTCACGCACGCGGTCGGCCGTGGCCTCACGCTGCAGTTCCAGCGTCAGCACCTCGGGTTCGCTGGCCTCGCCCCCCTCGGCATCGAGTTCATTCCGCAGCAGCGTGAGACGATGCCGCGTCCGTGCGCTGCGACGCGCGTCATCACGGGCAAGATTGCTGGCCACGGCAAAGAGCCAGGCGCGTTCGCGCTGCACAGGTCCGTGCCGCATGGCGCGCACGAAGGTTTCCTGCGCGAGTTCCTCCGCCGCATCACGATCACCCAGCCGGCGCGTCAGATAGCGCAGCAGGGGCTCGTGATATTCGCGGAACAGTCGGTCGAGTTGGTCCATTGGCCGTCCTGGATGACGCCGGTGAGCCCCACGCGCCGAATCGCGCCTGGGCCGCTCCGGTCCCGCACCGCCCACTGGGGCCAGTCCGGTTCCATGCGGGAGACGTCACCCCCCGGAGAACTTGCACACCGTTGCGCGGCAGCGGATCCTTGTGCCAGCCGTTTTCGCCTCCTCCGCCCCACTCAATGGCTCGCTCCCTCGCTTCCGGTCTGGCCCTGCTCGCCCTCGGACTCGGCACCACCTGGCTTGGTGTCCGTGGCGCCGGCCCCGTTCCCCCGCTCAACGCCCTGCTCTCGCCCTCGGTGGGCTTGTGGATGAACACCGTCGGCGATCTGCCAGCCGAGGCCAACGCGCGCATTCCGTCGCTCGGTGCCGAAGTGGACATCCGCTACGACCATCGCAGCGTTCCGCACATCTTCGCGAGCAACGAACTCGACGCCGTGCGCGCGCTGGGCTACGTGGTGGCGCGCGACCGGCTGTTCCAGCTCGAACTGCAGTCGCGCGCCGGTGAGGGCACCCTCACGGAGCTCGTGGGTGAAGCCGCGCTGCCGGCCGATCAGGAGACCCGACGACTCGGCATGCCGCGCGCCGCCGAACAGCGCATGCAGGGCATGGACAGCACGGGCATGCTGTATCAGGTGCTCAAGGCCTACGCCGACGGCATCAATGCCTATCGCGAGGCGCTGCCCGCTTCGCAGTGGCCGGTGGAATACAAGCTGCTGCGAAAGGCGCCGCGTGAATGGCTGCCGGTGCACAGCATGCACCTGCTCAATCGCATGGGCTACACGCTGGCGCATTCGCCCCTTGAACTCGATTATCTGCAGGCACGCGCACTGGTTGGCGCAGACGCCGCCCGTGCCATGTGGGATGCGTCGTCGCCCGTGCAGGAACCCATTCAGCCGGCGCCGCGCCGCGAGCCCGTCGAAGCGCTTACCGCATTGCCTGCGCCGGGCGCGCCAGACACCGCCGCCGCTCGCCTTGTCTCGTCACTGCTTGCGCCGCGCTCTGGCAAGACACACCACGGTTCATTGCTGGCCTGGCAGCGCGACCACGTGCCCGCCGACTCCAGCAACGAGGCCCGTTTTGCACTGAAGCAGGAGCGTGCCTTCGCCAGCAACAACTGGGCGGTGGCGCCCTCACGCAGTGCCAGCGGCCTGGCGTTGCTGGCCGGTGATCCGCACCTCGAACTCACGTTGCCGAGCATCTGGTTTGAGGTGCATCTCGTTGTGCCGGGGCGCATGGACGTGGGCGGTGTGACCATTCCGGGCCTGCCTGGCGTGACCATCGGCTACACACGCGCCTTTGCCTGGAGCTTCACCAATACCGGCGCCGATGTCATGGACTTCTGGCGTGAGTCTGTCGACAATATTGACCGACCCACGAGCTACGAACTCGACGGCAAACGTGAGCCACTGGTGGACACGCGCATCGAGACCTATCGCGATGCGGCCGGGCGTGTGCTGGCCACCGACACCGTGTACTACACGCATCGTGGACCCATGTCTCGTCAGGGCAACGAGTGGATCTCCATGCGCTGGACCGTGCTCGAGGCGGGCAACGAACTGCTGGGTTTCTTCAACGGCCTGCAGGCCACCACGGCCACGGCCTTTCTTGATTCGCTGGCGGCGTACTATACGGCGCCGGCGCAGAACATGATCGTGGCCGACACGGCCGGTACGATTGCCATTCGCTCCACCGGCCGTCATCCCATTCGCGCGGGCAAGGCGCGTGGTCTTGATCTCTTTGACGGTCGCACCCGCGCCACGGACTGGACGGGCTTCCGTGCGGTGGCGCAGTATCCGCAGAGTGTGAATCCGGCGCAGGGCTATCTCGCCTCGGCCAACCAGGAACCCATCGACCCTGCCTTTGATTCCCTGTACCTCGGTGTGGACGAACACTACGAAGTCTGGCGCGCCCTGCAGATCAATCGCCTGCTGCGCGCCGACTCCGCCGTCACACCTGACGCCATGCGGCGTTACCACACCGACCCTGGCAGCGTGCGTGCCGAACGATTTGCCGCGGCGTTTGTCGCATCGGCCACGCGTCGTTCAGAGGCCGGCGACACCTCGGCCTCGTTGCGGGCCGCGCGGGACATGCTCGCGGCATGGGACAAGCGGTATACCCGCGACAACACCGGCGCGCGACTGTTCGAAACGGCCATGGCGCGCGCGCAGGCGCTCGTATGGGATGAGTTCATCCCGCCCGGCAAGACGGCGGCTGCGGTGCGCCCGTCGGAGACGCGTCTGCTGCAGTTGCTGGGCGACTCCAGTAGCGCGTGGTGGGATGACCGCCGTACGCAAGGCGTCGTCGAGGACCGCGATCAACTGCTCGCTCGCGCACTGACGGCCGCGTACGACACGCTGGTCGTGCAGTTTGGCAATCCGGCAGAAACGCCGTGGACCTGGGGTCGTGTCGCACCGGCGCGTCCGCGGCATCTGCTGCGGCTTGATGCCTTCTCGGCCTCGCCCACACCCATTGATGGGGGACGTGGCACGCTCAATCCGAGTGTGGGCTCGGCGTTTGCCAACTTCGGTGCGTCGTGGCGCATGGTGGTGGAGATGGACAAGACGCCGCGCGTGATGGCGGTGTATCCGGGTGGGCAGAGTGGCAATCCGGCCAGTTCTCGCTTTCTCGATCGCCTGCCGCAGTGGGCCAGTGGCACGCTCGACACCTTGCTCGTGCCGCGCACACCCGACGAACTGCCCCCGGCGCGCACCCGCGCCACGCTCCGTCTTTCTCGCTGACCTGAGTCCACCATGACCTCATCAACCGCTTCGGCGTCCACTGCGCGCACGGCAGCCCCCACCGCATCCGCACCGGCCCTGCTGGCTGTGCTGCTCGTGCTGCAGGTGCTGGCGCAGACCTTTGCCGGTCTCTGGGGGGCCGCAGCCGCCGGCGTGATTGGCGGCCTGCTGCGCCGGGCACCCGGTGCCTTCCGCCTCAACTTTGTCGCGGCTGCCGCTGCGGCTGCGCTGCTGCTCGGCATGGTCGCCATGCGCGGCGACAATCTCATGCCATTCGCTGAACGCGTGGGTGGTTTGTTCAGCGCACCCGGCTGGGTTGTTCTACTGCTTTCGGTGTTGCTGCCGGCGGTGCAGGCGGGTGCGTTGGCCGGCGCAGTGGCGCGGTTGTTTCGGTCCTGAGAGGGCCTGTGCGGCCATTCGGCCGCAACACCAATTCAGTGGGGTGCACGCCAATGTCCAAACCACGAGTTCCAATAACCGCCGTCCTGGCCGTCTGTCTCGTATGCTGCGTGACGGCCTGTAGCGAAAAGGCAGCGGAAGACTTCATCGAAGACGCGATGGTGCGCCGGGCGGGTGCGGCCGAAATCGAGGCGCCGCCAGGAACGGTGGCCCTGCCTGCCAGCACGTTGCTTTCGGCCAGTCCGTCATTCGGCATGCCGTATCGGGTGTGGACGGTACGCGGACAACTGCTGGTTGCCGATCAGGCGAGCGGATCAACGCTGCATGTGCTGGATGGGAGCACTGGCGCACTTCGTCGATCGGTGGGGCGCCGAGGGCGGGGGCCTGGTGAGTTCGAAAGTGTCGTCAGTGTTGATACGGCCAATGGTGTGAGCGGCATTGTGAACCTGTACGACTACAACCTGCAGCGCGTTACTGCCGTCTCAACCGATTCTCTTGTCACGCGCGGCATGCATGTGCTCAGCACGAGACGGCTCAATTGGCGACCTGAGAGTCTGGCAGGTTTGACAGATGGGCGGATCTTCGCGGTCAACGCGTCTGACAGCTCCGTCGCGCAGGTGATCGACTCTACCGGTCAGCTGCTCCGTCACCTCGCACTTTCGTCGCTGCGGGTGCCACCTGCTGACTCGCCCTTTCTGCGTTCTGCCTACAAGGCCCGCGTGTGCGGCGTTCACGGCACCCGGGCAGCGCTTGCCTTCCGCTACACCTCTCAGCTGGTGATTGCCGATGCGGAATCCCGGCGCGACGTGGCGGCGAACGTACCACACCGCTTCGGCCCTTCGTTCATTGATCTGCCCATCATGGGACGGCGCATCTTCAAGGGCGGGGCACATGGCGTCCGCTACGCCTACCTCAACTGCGTGGCAACCGACCAAGCGATCTACGCGCTGTTCAGCGGCCGACTTATCGGAAAGTACGATCGAGCCGGCGACAACGCCGGAAGATTTGTGCACCGCTTCGACTGGTCAGGACGGCTCACTGCGTCATGGGAGCTCGACCATGACGCGTTCTCGCTCGCGGTTATGGACTCAATGCTGGTGACCATTGCTGAAGAAGATGTGCCCACGCTCAGGCGAACGCGGATCCCAATCGATCATCACAAGGGGTTGGTCAGTGCAGGCGCTACGGTGTCTGTATTGCCAGCGTCCCGGCAGACGGAATTTCCCTACAGAGCCCAGCCCCCTCAGTCTACGATTCATACGGTATTGAATATCACCGTCGCCGACTCCAGCGGCGGGCAGGCCCGCAGTTGGTTTGCCATGGTGGAATCGCGTGATGACAAAGGGAAGTCGCATCGACTGCAAGTCTTCATTTCACCGCGTGCCAAGGCAAAAGATCCGCAAGGGAATCCGATCCCGCTGCCCGGCATCGAGGCAGGGGATCGCGTGAAGTTCTGGCTCAAGGACATCATGCGGTTGTCAGAGCCTGCACAGGCATTTGCCGATAGTCTGCAGGTTGCAACCAGGGGGCGGTAGGGCTCGATAGGCGGACAGCAGACAGCCTCCTACCGCGGCAACTTCCCGTCGAGCTCCTCCCACACCTTGCGCACGGCAATGGGGCCCTGCTGCTCGGCCAGGAACCAAGCACTCAGCGCGCCCCACTGCGCCTGCTTCACTGCGTCAGCCAGCGGCAGGCCGAGGCCCTTGAGTCGCTTGGCCTCGGCATTCACCTGCACGATGGCATCGCGAAAGGTCGCCAGCTCTTCGCGTGACACATCGGGTGTTTCGATGAAACCGTGGCCGGGAACGAAGTGCCGCACGTTGGGCAGGGCGAGCGCCGCGTTGGCCACGGCCACCCATTCGCTGGGATAGGCCGAGCGCATGGCAGGGAAGACACGATTGAGGTAGGCCTCACTCATGAAGAGGATCTGCTCGCGCGGCAGATGCACCATGAGATCACCACCGGTGTGTGCACGACCGAGAAAGCGCACCACCACCTGCGTGGTGCCGAGGTTGATGGTCTCCTCGTTGCCGCTCATGGCGCGGGGCGGCACGATGACCGCGGCCCGACCCGCCGCTGCGGCGGCCGCCGAGTCGCGCTTGAGCTGCGCGAGGGAGTTGGAGTGCACCACCCAGGTGATACCCGCGGGCAGCACGCTGTTGCCGGCCGTGTGATCGCCGTGATCGGACCCCACCACGTACCACTTGATGGGCAGTGGCGTGAGTGCGCGAATGCGATCGAGCATGGTCTGCGTGGCCGCCGCCGATCCCTGTCCGTCGGCAATGAGCACACCGTCCCGTCCGATGACCACCAGACTGACGGTGGTGAAGCCAGGCTGCCGGATCTCTTCGTAGCCGTACACGTTGTCGGCAAGCTTCACGAAGCGCGGGAAGGCGAAGAGCGGGATGCCACGAACGGCCGGGTCGGCAGTGCGCGGCTGGCCGGTTGCGGGGCCGGAAATGGCCGAGGCCGCGGCGCCGGACTGCGCGTGTAGCGGCAGGGTACCGGCGAATGCCAGAATGCCCAGTAGGGCCAGGATGCCGCGCGAGACGCGTAACGAGACGATGGCTGTCATTCCGCGAATGTGCGCCGGTTGATACAATTTGCGCCAGACGTGGTCACACCCCCTCAACCGGATTCTGTTCATGCCCGCCACCGCCTTCGGTGAATTCCTTGGCACGCTGGTGCTCATCCTGCTCGGCAATGGTGTGGTGGCAGGCGTGCTGCTGGAGCGTTCGAAGGCGCAAGGGGCGGGCTGGCTGGTGATCACCACGGGCTGGGGCATTGCGGTGCTCTGCGGGGTGCTCGTGGCGCTGGCCTGCGGAGCGCCCGGAGAACTCAATCCGGCGGTGACGCTGGCCAATGTCATGCTCGGCACGCGCACCACGGCTGATGCCCTGGCGCATGTGGTGGCGCAGTTTGGCGGCGCACTGGCGGGCAGCACGCTGGTGTGGATGCACTACCTGCCACACTGGGCGCTCACGAAGGACGCCGATGCCATCCGCTCCTGCTACTGCAACACGCCTGCGGTTCGCACGACGGGTCCCAATCTGATCAGCGAGATCATCGGCACGGCGGTACTGGTGCTGGTGGCCATGGCCATCGGCTCCTCTGGCGCCTCGGGCACGACACCCGCCTCCAATCTCGGGCCCGCGCTCGTGGCGGCACTGGTGTGGGGCATCGGCCTCTCGCTGGGTGGTCCCACGGGCTATGCCATCAACCCGGCGCGCGACCTGGGACCGCGTATTGCCCACGCGCTGCTGCCCATTGCCAACAAGGGGCCGAGCGACTGGAGCTATGCCTGGATTCCCGTGGTTGGTCCGCTGCTTGGCGGCGCGCTTGGTGCCTTGGTCTGGGCCTCGCGCGCGGGGAACTGATTATCACGGACTGCACGGACAACCAGGGAAACAACAGGAACAACAACAAAGCAGGTGAGCCCCGACCGCTTCTCTCTGCGCCCTCAGCGCCCTCCATTTCTCTGCGTGAGCTGTTAAGGATCCCAGCCGAAACACTGGCACTCGCGGCAACGGGAAGATCGAAAACAGCTCACGCAGAGAAATGGAGGGCGCAGAGTGCGCAGAGGAGCAAGGCAAGAACTCCTGTTGTTTCCTTTGTTGTCCGCGGAATCCGCGATAATCAGTTCAGGCCAAGCGACTCCGATACCGCGCCAGCCACTCGGCACACCAGGACACATACGTGCCCTGCGCCAGCTGGAAGCGCGCCTCTCGCATGAGGTCGAGCAGGAACGTCAGATTGTGCAGCGCGAGCAGCCGAGGCCCGAGCGGTTCCTCGGTGACCATGAGGTGGCGCAGGTAGGCGCGGTCGTACTGCGTGCAGGCCGGACAGGTGCAGCTCTCAACGAGTGGACGCCGGTCGGTGCGATAGCTGCTCTTCTGCACCTGCACCTTGCCCGTGGGTGTGAACACCGTGCCGTGTCGCCCCATGCGCGTTGGCGCCACGCAGTCAAACAGGTCCATGCCGCGCGAGACCGCTTCGAGCAAGTCGTCGGGGAAGCCCACGCCCATGAGATAGCGGGGCTTGTCCCACGGCAGCAGCGGACTGCAGGTGTCGAAGGTGTCGTACATGGCCGACTTGGCTTCGCCTACCGACAACCCGCCTACGGCCACGCCGTGCCAGTCGCCAGACTGCAGAATGCCGGCAATGCTGGCTTTTCTGAGGTCGGCGTACGTGCCACCCTGCACGATGGGAAAGAGTGCCTGAACTGGCGGAATGAGATCGCGGGCCGGGTCGTGCGTGGCCAGCGGCGGCGCACCATCGGGCACGACAAACTCGCGCGTCGGCGCTCGGCCTTCACGTGAAATGCGATCGAACTCCGCGCGACAGCGATCAAGCCAGCGAAGACTGCGTTCCATGGCACCACGCGATGCCGCATGATCGGCGCCACCGGCAATGAGCTCATCGAGCTGCATGATGACATCGGCGCCGATGTTGCGCTCGATCTGCATCACACGCTCCGGCGTGTAGTGGTGCATCGCGCCGTCGAGCTTGTTCTTGAATGTCACGCCGGTTTCGTCGACCTGCCGATAGCGCGACAGGGAGAACACCTGGTAGCCACCACTGTCAGTGAGCATGGGCCCATCCCAGCGCGCGAAGGCATGCACGCCACCCAGAGCACGCACCATCTCGTCGCCAGGACGCAGATAGAGGTGATAGGCATTGGCCAGCACCATGCGCGCGCCCGCCGCCACGAGCTCCGGCATGGCGAGCCCACGCACCGAGGCATGGGTGCCCACCGGCATGAAGGCCGGCGTCTCCACCACACCGTGGGGTGTGAAGAATCGTCCGCTGCGCGCACCAAGATGCGAACTGCCGAACGGCGACGCGCTCACTTCAAAGCGAAAACCGTCGGGCGTAGCCGTCTCGCTCACGTCGTTCCGCCCGACACATCATCTGATGCCACCGCCCGCGCCTCGGTCTCGGCATCCAGCACGGCGCGCAGGGCCTGCAGCACCGGATCGTGCTGCGTGTATTGTGCGCCGTACTGCAGGTTGAAGCGGAAATCGAAGCCCGGTGGCATGGCGCCCTGGTTGTGCTGCAGGATGGTCTCGAGCTTGTCGAGTCCCTTGGCCATGCGGGCCTCCGGTGTTGCGGCCTGCTCGTACTCATCCCAGAGTGCCAGGAACTCCGCGCGCAGCGACTCCGGCAGTGGTGCCGTCAACTGTTCGAGATCGGCACGCTCCTGCTCGGCCTTGCTGGGCGCCCCCACCTGCAGGACGGCCGAGATATCGCCGCTGATGGCTTCGCCCAGATCATGCACGAGACAGATGCGCAGCAGCCGGCCAAGATCGATGCCGGGCAGGTAGGGTGCGAGCACCAGAGCCATGAGACAGAGCCGCCAGGTGTGCGCGGCCACCGTTTCGTGCACACCGGCGCTGGTCCACGAGGTGCGGGTGGTGTGCTTGAGCGACTCGGCGGCGCGCAGAAACGCCAGCAGGCCGGGCAGGTCCTGCATCAGCGCGTCAACGCGGCGTTGTTCGTGGTCAGACATGGACATCGGTTACGGGGCAGGCGGTGTGCGCGACGCATCTGTAGTGTGCGTGTGCATTTCGAGGTGACGCCGCGCCATCCAGCGGTTCACGAGATGCGCGCCGCCATTGCGCACCAGCCAGGCCAGCACGAAGGTGCGCAGCAGGCGCCCCGCCAGCAGCGCGCCCACAAAACTCACGAAGGACACGCCCACCGCGCCCGAGGCAATACTCGTAAGCTTGGTGGACACCGGGCTCATGGTGCTCGCAAAAATCAGCCAGGCGCCGTAGGTGGCGAGCTGCGCGCGGGTGGCGTCGAGCGCGGCCGGTGTCATGCCCACCACACGCGCGAGTGGCCCCTGCAGCAGGGTGAGCGCCTCCGCGCCCAGCCAGTACAGCAGCACGCTGCCAATCAGGGTGCCCGCCGTGGCCACAAGCGCGAGGCGATAGGCACGCTCCGGCCGTGACAGCGCCAGTGGCAGAAAAAACAGGTCTGCCAGGCCGGGAAAGACGCAGCCCTGCAACAGGCCCCAGCCAAACACCACGGTCGCGCCACGTCCGCTGTCGGCCAGATGCTGCAGGCGCGTGTGCACACGCGTGACGACGGAGCCGGAGTACATTTGCTCAAGATAATCACTCCCCTCTGCGCCCCCCATGCCTGCTGCAACCCCGTCAGTCACCCGGTGCCATGGGCACCACTTGCCGTCCGACGCACAGCGCCTGCGCGTCCTCGTGTTCTTGCTGGCCGGCAGCACGATACTGACGTCCTGCGCCGGACTGCGCAGCCGCGCGCCTGGCGGAACCGCCACGCTACCGGCGCATATCGAGGCCCTGCGTGCGAGCGGGCAGGTGGACAGTGTGGTGGCGCCGCTGCAGGTCGCGGAGGGGGCGCTGGCGTACACGCTGGTGCAGAACGCCAGGCCATGGCGGAGCAGTGTGCTGGAGCTCGACCTGCGTTGTGTGGCGCTCCAAGCCAGCAAGGGCGCAGAAACGGCCGTGGGGCGCCGTACCACCTCTGCGCTGCTGGCGGCGCAACCGGCGGCGGCGCGTGCCATTGCCGCCATCAACGCCGACTTCTTTCTCTTTGCGCCACCCGGCGTTCCCACCAACGCGCATATCGAGCACGGGCGTGTGTTGGCCGGACCGGACAGCAAGCCGGTGCTGTGGGTGGACGGAAAGGGAGCGGTGCACATGGACACGCTGCGCACACGCGGCCTGCTGCGCACGCCCAGTGGCAGTCTGGCGCTCAATGCGTGGAACAGGCCGGCGCTGCGCAGCATGGGCATCGTGGACGCGCGCTGGGGCGTGCCGCTCGACACGGCTGTGCGCCGACGTGTCTATCGACTCAATCCCGTTGGTACACCGGACGACGGTCCGGCCACGCGACGCGGCCGCTATGTGCTGGCCCGCGGCACGGCGCGCGACACCCTCGTGTTCGGCGATACCCTGCTGCTGCATGTCGCGCCGCAAACCACCTGGGCGGTGCAGGTGGGCGATACGCTGAGTCTCGACATCGGGCTGCAGCGGCTGCGCGACTCCGTGCCGGCTGGCGTGATGCATGCCGTGGCCGGTCGCCCCATTCTGCTGCGCGACAGCACGCTCACGGCCGATGTCCACAGTGAAGGCAACGCCGGCTTCCGCGGCCCCAATCCGCGCTCGGCGTTTGGTCTCAGTCGCGATGGGCGCCGCGCCTGGCTCGTGGTGATCGACGGGCGTCAACCCACACGCAGCGTGGGCACGTCGCTCGAGCAGACTGGTACGCTGCTGCGCCTGCTGGGCGCGAGCACGGCCATCAATCTCGACGGCGGCGGCTCGAGTGCTCTCGTGGTACGCGACCCCGAGACCGGCGCCGGACAGCTGCGCAACCGGCCGTCCGATCCCTCGGAGCGGCCGGTGGGCAATGCGCTCGTGGTGACCTCGCGCTGCGGCCGCTGAGGTTGCAGCGCGGCCACTGAGGGCCTAGAGTCGGTCGAGGTCGTCCTTGCCGATGACCGGAGCCCAGGGTAGCAGCTCGTACTGCGCCAGCGAGAGCTTGCTGAACGGGTCGCCGTCACGGATGCGATCGAGCGTGCCGATCACATCGTCGTCGGGCACACGAAGCAGCAGCCCACCGCCGGCGCGCGGATCAAACGGCCCCGAGGCGATGAGCAGACCCTGAGCCTTGAGCTCGCGGAGATAGGCCCGGTGCGCGTCCACGTGCGGCGCGACTTCTTCGAACGGGCGACGATAGCGGAGGATGGCGAGTGCGTACATGCCAGAAATGAGTCATGCCGCACGCGCCTTGGCAACCGCGGCGCGCGTTACCGAACCATGGAGTCGCGGCAGTCAGCGCTTCGTCCAGAGCACGATGGCGCCGCAGGAATAGTCCGACAGCCGATTGAACTCGGCGGGGAGCTGCGCTGTGGAGTACACCTCGGCCGCGACGATGGGCGGGCCATCGTAGGTGGTCAAATCGAACAGGGTTTCGCCCACATTGGTGTTGTAGCGGATCTGGCCGTCGATGATCACACGCAGGTAGCATGCCTTTTGTGCGCCCCGCCTTTGGTCCCCGTTGTCTCCAGCGGGCATGGGTTTCGAGAGGCTCGTTGGTCCACGACCGCCCCGCGCGAGCGCCAGGCTGCTGCCATAAACCATGGCACGCATGCCCGGGACTTCCGCCGTTATGGCTCGGTACCAGGCCTGCGGTCCACCGTAGGCCCACAGACTGGTGGAGTCGAGAAACTTGCCGATACCAAATTTGCGCCGGTTCTCGAAGTCAATGAGATGACGCGCCGTCGGTGTGAGACTGGCTCGGATGCGTACGCGTTCAAGTTCCTGCGCCACCGGCCGCAGCAGCGCCTCAACGCCTTCGAGGCCCTCCGCCGTCAGTTGCACGTCCAGCACGAGCGGAGCGTATCCTACCGCGCGCAGCTGCAGGCGATAGGCGCCTACAGGTACCCCCCGCAGGTTGAACCTGCCCGCCGAGTCGGAGCGTGTGCGGAATGGGGTGCCGACCAGCTCCACCTCGGCCCCGGCGATGGGCCGCTCCAGAGAATCCACCAGCACGACGCCGGATACCGTGACACCATCGGCCGCGCGCTGAGCCAAGGCCTGAGTGCTCAGCATTGCCGTGACTGTGTAAATCACCGCGACATGGCGGAGTGTGGGGAGAAGCCGGGACATTGGGCCAGCCTTCCTGAGGGATTGGGGAGGGGAGGTACCACACAACATTCCAACCGGGCTGCTACCCCAAGCTACGAGTCGGGTTTCCAGCCGGCGAGCTCGGCCGTTGGCACTCGTCCCCCTCTGCGACCTCTGCTTCCTCTGCGCCTCTGCGTGAGCTGGTCAGGGATCTGGCCTCGACACCAACACTCGGGGATTCGACAAGATCGTCAACAGCTCACGCAGAGGCGCGGAGGAGAAAGTGGGCGCAGAGGAGAAACAGCATGCCTTCAATGAATCTTGATCCGTGCAGTTTCCGCCCCATCCGTGCTATCCGCGACAAGGCAGTTCAACCCAGACCACCTTCCGCAGTCCTCCTGTTGTTTCCCTGGTTGTCCGCGAAGTCCGTGGTAATCAGTTCAACCTCCAGTCAGTCGCGAGCCGGCAAGCGCCTCACGCAGTCCCGTCCACGGCAATCGCGCACAGCCATGCCGACCAGCAAACGGCGCCACGCTGCGCAGCGGCGCCAGTGACTCAGGCAATACGGCCTCGGGGTCGCCGGACAGCATGGCGTCGAGATTGTCGGCCATGGCCAGCGCCTCGCGCACAGGCAGCCCTTGCACGGCCTCGGTCATGAGACTGGCGGACGCCGTGCCCACGGAGCAGGACTGCCCACCAAAGCTCACGTCCGCAAGACGCCCGTCCTCCACGCGCACCATCACGCGAATCTCGTCGCCGCACACGGGGTTCTTGTGCACCGCCACGCCGGTCGGCGCCGCCAGCTCGCGCTTGTTGCGCGGCGCGCGATGATGCGCGAGCAGCGCCTCCTGATACATGGCCGCGAGTGAGGACACGCTGCTCACGTTCGAAAGGCTCAGGTCGGGCTGTCGGCGGTGGCGAACAGGGCCTGCGCCGCCTGCAGTGCATGCACCAGTGCCTCGACGTCCGATGCATCGCTATAGACGTAGAACGATGCGCGCGCCGTGGCGCTCACACCAAGCCGGCGCATGAGCGGCTGCGCGCAGTGATGCCCGGCCCGCACACAGACGCCATGCTGGTCGAGAATGGTGGCCAGGTCATGCGGATGCACGTCGGCCAGCGAGAAACTCACCACGCCACTGCGTTCGGCCGGTGGCGGGCCGTACACCGTCACACCGGGCAGCTCACGCACGCGGGCATCCGCGAGCTCCAGCAGGGCCAACTCGTGCGCACGCACATTGTCCATGCCCAGTGACTCCAGATACCGCACGGCTGCAGCAAGCGCCACGGCATCTGCCGCGTTGGGCGTACCGGCTTCGAACTTGTGCGGGATGACGTTCCAGGTGCTATGGGTGTCGTGAACCCATTCGATCATGTCGCCACCAAACTGGTAGGGTGACATGGACTCGAGCAGCGCGCGCCGGCCAATGAGACAGCCGATGCCCATGGGCCCGAGCAGCTTGTGGCCGCTGAAGGCATAGAAGTCGACGTCGAGCGTATCGAAGTGCACCGGCAGATGCGGCACGGCCTGCGCGCCGTCCACCACAATGATCGCGGCGCTGCGCGAGCGGATGAGCCGCACGGCCTCGGCGAGCGGTGTGATGGCACCCACCGCGTTGGAGACGTGCGTGAGCGCCACCACGCGGGTGCGTGGCGAGAGCAGGTCACGCAGGTGGTCGAGATCGATGGTCTGGCGGTCGGTGAGCTCCACGATGCGCAGCGTGGCGCCGGTGGCCAGGGCCAGCTGCTGCCAGGGCACGAAGTTGGCATGGTGCTCAAGCGCCGTGATGATGATCTCGTCACCGGCCTGCACGTTACTTGGGCCCCAGGCCGAGGCCACGAAATTCATGCTCTCGGTGGTGCCGCGCGTGAAGATGAGGCAGTCGCTGTCGGCCAGTCCAACAAAGCGGGCAATGGTGTGCCGCGCGTCGTGGTAGCGCTCGGTGGCCAGCGCCGACAGGGCGTAGGCGCCGCGATGCGGATTGGCGTTGGCCGTTTCGTAGAAGTCGCGCAGCGCATCAAGCACCACGCGCGGTTTCTGCGAGGTGGCAGCCGAGTCCAGGTAGTGCAGGCCGGGGTTGGAGGCCAGCAGCGGAAAGTCGGAGCGGGGGGCGAGGGCAGCGGACATCGGGGGTGCCTGGTTTGAGGAAACGATTCTGCCAGTAACGACCAATCCACTTACAACTCATTACCTGAACTCAAAACCCGGAACTGATCAGTAGCCGGTCAACTCATGACTCCGAACTCGAACCCAAAACCCGGAACTGATCAGTTTCGAGTTGTGAGTTCAGGTTTCGAGTTTTGGGTTCAGCTGCCGGTTCCCGGCGCCGAGTCTGCACCCCGCACCCACACCGCACCGGCCTCAACCCGGACCTCGTACACCCGAATCGCATCGGTGGCCGGCCCCTGCAGGACTTCCCCCGTCCGCACGTCGAAACGCGCGCCATGCCAGGGACACTCGAGCACACAGGGCGCCACCACATCACCACCCGACAAGGCAAAATCGCGGTGCGGGCAGCGGTCCTCCACGGCATGCACCGCGCTGTCATCTCGCACCAGACACACGCGGGTGCCATCGGCCAGCGTCACACCCAACGGGAACGCCGCTTCGATCTGATCCACCGCGGCCACACGTTCCCAGGTCGTGGCGCGATCGGCCGGACCTGCCGTCATTCCGTGCTCACGGCGGGCACCGCCACAACGTCGGTGGCCCCGCTCTCGAGTGCGGCCTTGAGCGTATGCCAGGCCAGCGATGCGCACTTCACACGCACCGGGAAGCGCGACACGCCGCTGAACACCACGAGCTGGCCGAGCGACTTGCCTTCATCGGGATCCTGACCGAGCACGAGCGCGTGGAAGCGCGAGAACAGCTCCTCGGCTTCGCTGCGCGACTTGCCCTTGACCGCGGCGGTCATGAGTGAGGCGCTGGCCTTGGAGATGGCGCAGCCGTGCCCGGTGAACTTCACGTCCACGATGGTGTCGGCCTCGTCCACGATCAGCGCCACGTGCACCTCGTCGCCGCAGAGCGGGTTGCGACCGTCGGCCTGATGACTGGCCGACGGCAGCTCACCGAAGTTGCGCGGCTTGCGGTTGTGGTCGAGGATGACGGACTGGTAGAGCTCTTGGAGGTCGGACATGGCGGCCTGGTCTTCGGGAAGAGAAGCGATCAACTCATGACCCGAAACTCGAACCCGGAACCCGAAACTGATCAGTTCCGGGTAGTGAGTTCAGGTTGTGGGCTCTGTGTTGGTTCAGTGGTTTGCACTTCCCGTGAACCGCTCCACCGTCAGCTTCTCCAGTGCGTCCACAATCACCGGGTGCTCGATGGTCTCCAGCACGTCGGCGGCGAAGGCGTACATGAGCAGCTGACGGGCCAGCACCTTGCCCACGCCACGGCTCTTGAGATAGAACAGCGCCGTCTCGTCAATGCGGCCCACCGTGGCACCGTGTGTGCACTTGACGTCGTCGGCAAAAATCTCGAGCTGCGGCTTGGTGTCGATCTGGGCCTTCTCGGACAGCAACAGGGTGTGATTGGTCTGCTTGCCGTCCGTCTTCTGGGCCTCGGGGTGCACGTACACCTTGCCGTTGAACACGCCGTGCGCGCTGTCGTCGATGAGGCCCTTGTAGGCCTCACGGCTGAAGCAGTTTTCCTTCACATGCTCCACGCGCGTCTGGTGATCGCCGTGCTGCTCCCCATCGAGCATGTAGAGCCCGTTGATGGTGCAACCGCAGCCTTCGCCGTCCAGCACCGTGTAGACGTTGCTGCGCGAAAGCGCGGCGCCGGTCTGGAAGGTGAAAGTGACGAAGTGACTGTCGCGTCCCTGGCGAGCTTCCACCGTACCCACATGGTGCGCCGTGCGCGCCTCGCGCTGCACACGAATGAGCTGCAGGGTGGCGCCGTCTTCCACGAAGGCCTCCACCACCGCGTTCGTGAAGTAGGGCACGTTGGCCAGACCAATGTGGCTCTCCACCACCATGGCCTTGGCATGACGCTCGGCCACCAGCACATGACGCGGGTGGCTCATCAGTCCCTCACCGCGCGCGTCGGTGACGTGCAACAGATGAATGGGCGTGTCGATGACCATTTCCTTGGCCACGCGGATGTACGTGCCCTCGCCGGCGAAGGCGGCGTTGAGCGCCGTGAAGCCGTCGCGATCGGCCGTGGCCGCTGTGCCCAGCACCGCGCCAAGGGCGTCGGCGTCATCCACCGACGCGTCAGCCAGCGAACGCACCGTGATGCCCGCCGGCAACGCGTCCAAACGCGAGAGCTCGGCGTTGAAGCGACCGTTGACGAACACCACCAGCGGCCAGGTGCCACCGAAGGTGTAGGGCTCGAGCGCCGCGGCGTCGAGCGACACCGGCGCCACATCGGCGGCCGGCGTGTACTGCGCAGTGGCGATGGCCGACACGTTGGTGTAGTGCCAGTCCTCGTTGCGCGTGGTGGGGAAGCCCAGCGTCTTGAACGCTTCGGCGCCCGCCGCCCGCAAGCCCTTGAGTGAGCCCGGCGCGTCGGCCACGGAGGCCGCCACCGCCTGCTCGGCGAATCGGAGCCCGGTGGTCACGCCGCCGTCTCCAGCAGCCAGTCATAGCCGCGGGCCTCGAGCTCGAGCGCCAGCGACTTGTCGCCACTCTTGATGATGCGACCACCGGCCAGCACGTGCACCTGGTCGGGCACGATGTAGTTGAGCAGGCGCTGGTAGTGCGTGACCACGATGGTGGCATTGTCGGGCCGCTTGAGCGCGTTCACGCCCTCGGCCACGATGCGCAGCGCATCGATGTCGAGGCCCGAGTCGGTTTCGTCGAGAATGGCCAACGACGGCTGCAGCACGGCCATCTGCAGGATCTCGTTGCGCTTCTTTTCGCCGCCCGAGAAGCCGGCGTTCACCGAGCGGTTGAGCATGGACACATCCATGTCCACCAGCTTGAGCTTCTCCTCCACGAGGTCGAGGAACTCCATGGGGTCGACTTCCTCGAGGCCCTTGGCCTTGCGGATCTCGTTGTAGGCCGCGCGCAGGAAGTAGGCGTTGGTCACGCCGGGAATTTCCACGGGATACTGGAAGGCGAGGAACACGCCGGACTGCGCCCGCACTTCCGGATCCATCTCCAGCAGGTTCTCGCCCTTGTAGAGCACCTCACCGCCGGTGATCTCGTACGCCGGGTGGCCGGCCAGCACCTGCGCGAGCGTGCTCTTGCCCGAGCCGTTCGGGCCCATGACGGCGTGCACCTCGCCGGCGTTCACGGTGAGCGTGATGCCCTTGAGGATCGGCTTGCCGTCGATGGCGGCGTGGAGGTCGTTGATCTGCAGCATATGTGAGAACGGTGGAAAATGTATGAACGAAACGAGTCCCACCTACGACTCGACACTCGAACTCACAACCCGAAACTGATCAGTTTCGAGTTCTGGGTTCAGGTATCGAGTCGTAAGTCTTCAGCCAACGGATCCTTCGAGGGTGATACCGAGCAGCTGCTGCGCCTCGAGCGCGAACTCCATGGGCAGCTCCTTGAACACTTCCTTGCAGAAGCCGCTCACGATCATGCTCACGGCCTGCTCGGCGTCGAGCCCGCGCGCCTTGAGGTAGAAGATCTGGTCTTCACCGATCTTGGACGTGGAGGCCTCGTGCTCGAGCGTCGCGCTGTTGTTGCCCACCTCGACATATGGGAAGGTGTGCGCGCCGCAGGCATTGCCCACCAGCATCGAGTCGCACTGCGTGTAATTGCGTGCGCCCTCGGCCTTGGGCAGGATCTGCACCTTGCCCCGGTAGCTGTTCTGGCCCTGCATGGCGCTGATGCCCTTGGACACGATGGTGCTCTTCGTGTTGCGCCCGATGTGGATCATCTTTGTACCCGTGTCGGCCTGCTGCTTCTTGCTGGCCACGGCCACCGAGTAGAACTCGCCCACCGAGTTGTCGCCCTGCAGGATGACCGACGGATACTTCCAGGTGATGGCGGAACCGGTTTCGACTTGCGTCCACGAGATCTTGGCGTTGGTCATCGCCTTGCCGCGCTTGGTGACGAAGTTGTAGATGCCACCGACGCCGTGTTCGTCGCCCGCATACCAGTTCTGCACCGTGCTGTACTTCACGGTGGCATTGTCGAGGGCCACGATTTCCACCACGGCCGCATGCAACTGGTTGGTGTCGCGCTTGGGCGCGGTGCAGCCTTCCAGATAGCTCACATACGCGCCTTCATCGGCCACGATGAGGGTGCGCTCAAACTGGCCCGTTTCCGCGGCGTTGATGCGGAAGTAGGTGGACAGTTCCATGGGGCAGCGCACGCCCTTGGGGATGTAGCAGAATGAGCCGTCGGAGAACACGGCGCTGTTGAGCGCGGCAAAGAAGTTGTCGCTGTACGGCACCACCGAGCCCAGGTACTTCTGCACCAGCTCGGGATGCTCACGCACCGCTTCACCGAACGACATGAAGATCACGCCGTACTTGGCCAGTTCTTCCTTGTACGTCGTGCCCACTGACACGGAGTCGAACACCGCGTCGACGGCCACACCCGAGAGCCGCTTCTGCTCGGTGAGCGAGATGCCCAGCTTGGTGTAGGTCTCAAGCAGCTTGGGGTCGACTTCGTCGAGCGACGCCAGCGGCTTGACCGACTTGGGCGCGCTGTAGTACGACGCGGCCTGGTAGTCGATAGGCGGATAGCTGACGTTGGCCCAATGCGGCTCGGTCATCGTCTGCCAGCGACGGAAGGCCTTGAGACGCCACTCCAGCAGCCACTCCGGCTCGTTCTTCTTGGCCGAGATGAAACGCACCGTGTCTTCCGTCAGACCCGGCGGCAGGGTTTCCGTCTCGATGTCCGTGGTGAAGCCGTACTGGTACTCGCGATTGACCAGTGACTCGATCGTCGAACTCATGCCTGCTCCTGTTGCACCGCCGTGAGGGGTCCTGACATCCGGTATTCACACCGCCCGCAGCCACCCAGTCGATGCGCCAGGCGCTCGACCGGGACGCCCAGCAGGCGTTCCACAAACTTCGCTTCCACGTCACATGCCGCCGGGAACCGATCGGCGATTTCACGCAGCGCACAGTTGTGAATGCGCAACGTGAGGCTCGCGGGTTCCACCTCCGCCATGTAGCCCTTGGCGGTCAGCAACTCCGCCACCAACGGCACCCGCTCTTCGAGGGGCAACGCGTCCAGCACCGGTCCGGCTTCGTCGGCCAGGCGCTGCCACTCGGCTTCCAGCACCGACTCCACCGCGCGATCACCCGTGTGGGTCCGCAGCAGATCGAGCGCCGTGGCCAGCATGTGCACGTAACTGCGGGGGAACAGCGCTTCGCCGGTCGGCGTGAGCGAGTAGGCAAACACCGGTGCCCCCACCCCACGCACGACCCGCTGGTAGCGCACCAACCCGTCTTCCTCGAGCGCCTTGAGGTGCCGACGCAGGGCGTTGGCCGTGAGGCCGAACTGCGAGCCCAACTCGCCCGCCGTCAGCGGCTGCGCCTTGCGCAGCGCCACCAGCAGATCGGCCCGTACCCCGCGAAAACCTCCCAGCGCCCCAACTACATCTTCCATCACGACAATATAGCTCGGCTTTTGCCAATAGGTCAACGAAACCGTTCACGAATTCAAGGGTAGCATGTACGGCTGGTGCCGGTCAGAACGCCCTCTGTCACATGACCGGCGATTCATCAACCGTTCGGCCCCTGTTGCATTTCGCTCCGGGCGTGCAGCCTGCATATTGCTGCCGCTCAACTTGCAAATTCGCCTCTTGCCGCCGAGGAACTCCCCCCAGTGCGTCTGACCGTCATCATAGCCGTGGGCGTGTTGTTGGTTGGTCTGCTGGCGCTGGTGCGCGCGCGGCGGCTCACCCGCGAATCCATCGAGCGCGACGGCCTCTCCCGCTTCCGCGACCAGTTCCGCGGACGCTACCCCGAGAATCTCGTGTCGCAGGTCTATACCTACCTGGCCGAGCAGCACGGGGCCGTGGAGCCGCACTACATCGTCAATCCGCAGGATGATCTGGCGCGGGTGTACGGACTGGCCGATCTCGACCTCGAGGACGCAGTGCTGGTGATTGCCGACCGTGCGGGCGCGCGTCTGCCGCGGGCCAATGAACTGGACGAGCTCAAGACGCGGGTGCAGAGCGTGGAGGACTTGCTGGTGTACCTCGAGCCCTACTTCCGTCCCGAAGTCGTGAAGGGCTGAGCGCTGGACCGGTACCAGGCGCTCCGCTCTCTGCCGGGCGCGGCGATGCTCACGGCCGTGATGCTCACCACCGCCGCCTGCTCCCGTGGTCCGCGGCCCGACGCCTTCCCGCGGCCCGAGGAGGCCCCTGCCGCCGTCATGCCGGCGCCCTCGGCGAAGCGTCTGCCCGCCACGCCAGCCCACGCGGGACCGCGTGACCCGGGCATCATCGACGAGGACCTCGACGAACTCTGGGCGCGCCAGCTCATGGTGCCGGTAGAGGGCGTCACCCGGGCCCAGTTACGCGACAACTACACCGCCGGCCGGGGGTCAGGGCGCATTCACGGGGCGCTGGACATTCTCGCGCCCAAGGGCACGCCCGTGCTGGCCCCCACCGATCAGGTGATCGGACGGCTCGATCGCGGGGCAGTGGGCGGGATCTTCATCTACGCCCACGACGCCGAAGGGCGCTTCGTGTACTACTACGCCCACCTCGATCGCTACCGGCGCGGCCTGGCCGTAGGGGACCGTGTCGCCAAGGGCTCGGTGATCGGCTACGTTGGAACGACGGGGAACGCGCCGCCGGACACACCGCATTTGCATTTTCAGGTCATGAAGCGGGGCGCCGGACGTGCCTGGTGGGATGGACCGCCCATCAACCCGTTCTCCTATTTCGCGACCGACGGCCTGAGGCCGTGAGTCTTCTTCAGCGTTTGACGCAGCATTCGATCCCGGACGGGACATGAGCATGACCGGCAAGGCGCGCGCGGAACTGCGCGCCGAAGCACATCACCTCAGCGTGCAGGTTCACGTCGGCCACGCCGGCGTGACCGATGCGCTGCTGACCAGTCTTGGCGACGTGCTGCGCACCCATGAACTGGTGAAGGTGCAGGTGGCCAAGGGTGGCGAACTGTCCGCCAAGGACGCCGCAAACGAGGTGGCCGAACGCCTCGGCGCCGAGGTCGTGCAGGTCATCGGCCGCACCTTCACCATTTATCGCCACAATCCGGACCTCAAGCGGGGAGAACTGCCTCCCTGGCGGCGCTGAGCGCCTCCGGACCCCTCGCATTCCCGTCAGCGCTTGTGACGGCTCCTCGTCTCAGTATCTTGAGCAGCAAGCGGACCCAACTCTTTTCCGGTCGCGTCTGACCCGAGCCTCGCTCCCATGCCCTACGTCATTACCGAAGCCTGCATCAACGTCAAGGACAAGTCGTGCGTGGACGTCTGCCCCGTCGACTGCATTTACGAAGGGCCGGATCAGCTGTTCATCCATCCCGACGAGTGCATCGACTGCGGCGCCTGCGAGCCCGAGTGCCCGGTCACGGCCATCTTCCCCGAGGAAGACGTGCCCGTCCAGCTCAAGAGCTTCATCGCCAAGAACAAGGACGTGTTCACGAGCGCCACGCCCCCGGGCCGTCCGACGCGCTGAACGACGCTGCGGATTGATCGCGCATCAATCCGGCGCAGCAAGCAGAAACGGCGACCATCGTGGTCGCCGTTTTGCGTTCAGTCAGGTGCTGGCGCTCAGTCCAGATACCTGGCCTTGAGCAGAAAAGCGGCAATGAGCGCGATGTACTGCAGGATGGTGGAGCGCTCGCTCCACATGGCCTCGGCCCAGTCGTGCGGGCCGCTGGTGGATCCCGAGGGCGGGCGACCGAACCAGCGCGGTGTGCGCTTCTTGTAGTCGAGATACTCCTGCCCGAAGATGGACTCGAGCACGCCCTCTTCGTAGCGCACGATGAAGGTGTACTCCACCGCGAAGATGATGAGCGCCACCGGCAGGAACCAGTACACGCCGCTCACCACCGTGAAGCCCATCCAGGCCAGGAAGTTGCCCACGTAGAGCGGGTTGCGGCACCAGGCAAACGCGCCGTAGGTCACGAGGCGCTGCACGTCACGCGAACGCCGTCGCGTGACCGTGCCCGCTGCGGCCACGCCCGCTGTGCGAATGGCCTCACCAAGCGCCACGAGCCCGAGTCCCACGGACCACGAAGTGACGGTCTGCGCGCCTGGCACGAGCAGCGGCACGGCCAGAAACGGCACCGGCAGCCAGCCGCGGTTCTTGAACAGCACCTGCCCGATGCGCGCGGCGGTGGAGCGTTCGGCCTCGGAAATGACGGGTGCGGCGGCGTTTGTTGTCATGCCAGCGTGGAAAGAAAGTCGGAGATGGCGTGCGTGGTGGCTGCGGGCCGTTCGAGGCAGGGGACGTGGCCCGCGCCGGCGATGATTTCGAGGCGCACGCGCGCCGACGTCGGCAACGCTTCGGCGATGGCTCGCGCCTCCTTGATCGGCGTGAGCACATCGTCCTCGCCGACCACCACCAGCACGGGAACGCTAATCGTCCGCAGCGTCTCGCGTGAGTCCAGCCGGTCGCGCAGGGCCTGCAGGGCGCCCACGATGCCCGCCACCGGCTGGCGCGCCATCATGGCCCGCATGCCGGCCACCACCTCCGGGCGACGCTCACGTGTGGTCGCCCCAACCATTCCCTGAATCTGGGCCTCGGCAATGGCCCGCGCGCCATCCTTTCGCACGAGCGCGGCCAGTTCATCGCGTTTGGCGCGGGCTTCGTCGCTGTCGGCGCCCGCCTTGGTGTCACAGAACACGAAGGCCTTCACACGATCCGGGTGCCGCCGCCAGAGGGCCATGGCCACATAGCCGCCCATCGACAGACCACATACCACCGCCCGCTCAACCTGCAGGGCATCAAGCAGCGCTATCACATCGTCGGCATACTGGTCCACCGAAAAGGGACCATGCGTGGACGAGTGCCCGAAGCCGCGCAGGTCGGGCACGATGCAGCGCGCCTGGGATGACAGCGCGAGCCGCTGTGCGTTCCACAGGTTCCGGTCGTGCGGAAAGCCGTGCAGGAAGACGACCGGCAAACCCTCGCCACTGTCGTCGTATCCCATGCGGAAGTCGCCCAACTGTGCAATCATGCGCTGCCCTCGGCTTCACGTTCGTGCGCGGCCTCGGCCTTGAGCATGGCCCGCTCCACCGCGCGTTCGCGCTCGGCGCGCATGCGCAGCGGCACCAGCACGGCGGCGGTCATCGGCACGGCCACCATGAGTCCCAGGAAACCGAACACCAGTGTCATGAGCGTCTGCGCGACCAGCGTGATGGCGGGCGGCAGATCCATTTCCCCACGCATGAGGAAGGGAATGACCAGGTTGTTCTCGAGGAACTGAATGCCCCAGTACGCGATGACGACAAACAGGGCTTTCTCGGGGGAATCCACGAAGGCCATGAGCACGGCCGGGACCGCGCTCAGGATGGGGCCCACGGTGGGAATGAACTCCATCAGTCCGGCAATGAAGGCCAGCGCAAACGCCGCCTTCACGTCGAGCACCAGCAGCACGATCATGCTCACCACACCGATCACCACCATGGCGATGAGCTGGGTGACGAGCCATTTGCGCAGCACGGTGGCGATTTCCGCCAACACCTCCCGCACGTAGGCGCGCGAGGTGGCCGGCACCACGGCAATCAGCCATTCGCGGTACACCTTGGGCTCGGCGCCGATGTACATGGCGAGGAACACCAGCAGCACGAAGGCCGTGAGCGCGGCGAGGGTGTTGGAAACGAACGAGAACAGGTACTTGGAGGCCGTGCCGAGCCCTTCGCTCAGACGGCGCTTGATGCGATCGGTGGGCGTCTCGGCGAGGGCCGTGTCGGCCGCGGTCTCGGCCCCCACGCGCGCCGCCGACGGGGCGCCCGCAGCAGCCCGCGTGCCCGACGCGCTGCCGGCGGAGGCTGCACTGTCGCTGACGGTCGCGGCCGGCGGACCGCTGGCCTGTTCGATGATGGTGCCCATGAGGCCACCGCGCCGGCTGTCGATCCACTGCTGGACCTTGCCGATGGCTTCCGGGAACTCCCGCTGCAGCTGCTTCCCCTGCTCGAGCAGCGTGGGCGCCGTCAGGGACAGCACGCCGAAAATGCCCCCCAGGGTACTGAGGACAATGAGCGCCGAGCCGATGCCCCGGCGAATGCGAAAACGCTCGAGGTAGTCCACCCCGCGGCCCACGGCCAGTCCGAACAGGGTGGCCAGAAAGACCAGGATGACGAGCGAGCGAACGGACCAGAGCAGCTGCAGGCCGAACCAGACCGCCAGGGCGATGGTGGCCGCGCGTACGAGGTCGCCCGATCGCCACCCGCGGCGCTCAGGGGGCAGGGGGGACGGCAGCAGGGATTCGTCGAGAGGCGCCATGTGACCAAGGTAGCGTCAGGTGGTGGGTTGCGGGTGCCCTCGGCCCCGCCCTCTGGTGTACCTTATGTCACACATGTCCGCAACCGCCCCACTTTATCTCGATACGCCCGATGCCGTGGACCGCTTTCTCAGCGGTTTGGCGGGCGTGTCGGCCATCGCGCTCGACACCGAAGGGGCCAGCTTCCATCGCTTCGTCGATCGCATCTACCTGCTGCAGCTCTCCACGGCACATCACGAAGCCGTCATCGATCCGCTGCCCATCGGCACGCCGGCGCGCCTCGGTGCGCTCATCGAGGATCCGAAGGTGGAGGTCGTGCTGCATGACGCCGACTACGATCTGCGTCTGCTGCATCAGGACTATGGCTGGCAGGTGCGCCATCTGTTCGACACGCGTGTGGCTGCGCAGTTGCTGGGCATCAAGGCCTTCGGACTGGCGGCGCTGCTCGAGCAGTTCTTTGGTGTGAAGCTCGACAAGAAGCATCAGCGCGCCGACTGGAGCATGCGTCCGCTCACGGCGGACATGCTCGACTACGCAGCGCAGGATACGCGGCATCTGCTCGGGCTGCGTGATCGGCTGCATCGCGAACTCGTGAAGAAGGGCCGCTGGCACTGGGCGCAGGAAGAGTTCACGCGCGCCGAGGGCACACGCTGGGAGAGTGATGGGTCGGAGCAGGCCTTCCTCAAGCTCAAGGGCGCACGCGATCTGACGCGTCGTGAACTCGCGCGTCTGCGTGAACTCGTGCAATGGCGCGACGGAATCGCAGCGGAGCTCGATCGCGCCACATTCCGCGTGGCCAGCAACGAGGTGCTGCTCGATCTCGCGCGCTCGGCGCCCGGCACGCGTGAGGCGCTGTTTGCCACCAAGGGATTTCCGCGCGGCATGAATGACGCGCGGGTGCAGGACGCGCTGGCTGCCGTGGCGCGTGGCAACGCCGTGCCCGATCACGAACTGCCACGTTTTCCCAAGGCGCCGCGCTGGGACAAGGATCCCGAGTTCGACGAACGTGTGGCGCGTCTCAAGACCGTGCGTGACCGGGTGGCGGCCGAACTCGAGCTCGACCCCGGTGTGCTCTGCTCGCGTGATCGCATGGAGGCGGTGGCCCGTCGCAGGCCGCGGCATGTGGAGGAGTTCGAGGCCATCCCCGAGCTGCGTCGCTGGCAGGTGGAAGTGCTGGCTGACGCGTTCGTGAAGACCCTCGGTGCGTCGGGCGGTGCGACCACGTCCCAGCTGCCGGCCTCTTCCGGTCCCGCGGCGCCCGCACAGGCAGCGCCCGCACAGGCGGCACCTGCTCAGTCCGCTACACGCGCCACGGTCTCCGCGTCGGCCGACGACGACTCGCCGTACAAGCCGGAGTGAACCCGGCGGGTCGTGGGGGGTAGTGCGGCGCCGACGCCACGCTGGTGTAGGACAGGCGGGTCATCACGATTGTGTTCGGGCAAAGTGTCTTTCCGATAATCAGAACAATCTCATCCATTGAACTATCGCAAGTTCTTGTCACGCAGAGGCTTTGCCCGACCATCCCGGTTTGGAAAGTGACTGGCACGCGGCGCGAGGTTCCGGCACGGTCGGTGCAAGAGAGACAGGCAGCACACCTGACTCTTCAGCCCCAGGCCCCATGTCCGCTCCCACCGCTGTCCCGACCCATCCAACGTTCTGGCGCGATCGCATCGTGCACCGCTTCGCCGCGGTGGCCGGTCTGTCGATGCTGGCCGATCTGTGCACCAAGGAGCTGGCGGTGCGGCTCCTGGGGCCCTCGGGTTACGTGGACCTGACCGAGCGCCTGGCGTTCTTCCTGGTGTGGAACACGGGTGTCACCGGTGGCGTGTCCGTGGGGCCGTTCACGGCCTCGCTCAATGTGCTGGTCACGGTCATGGCACTGTGGCTGGTGCTGACCGTGGTGCGGCCCATGGCCCATGTGGATGCGCGCGCCACGATGGCGCTGGGCCTGGTGACGGGTGGTGCGCTGGGCAATCTGGCCAGCATCGTGGCGGGCCCGCCGGGCGTGGCCGACTTCATTGCCGTGCGTCTGTCGGCCGATTCGACCATGGTGGCCAATGTGGCCGACCTCTTCCTCTGGGGCGGCGCCCTGATGCTCGCCCCGGTGGCGTTCACGCTGCTGCGCCTGGTACGCGAAGAGCGCGCGGCGCAGCTGCGTGTGCTGCCTCAGAACCCCATGTAAGCGCGGACGCGCGGCTCGATACGCTCAGGCGTCCAGGGCGGCGACCAGACCAGATTCATCACCACGTCGCTCACACCGGGCAGGCCGCGCAGCTGCTGCTCGGCTTCTGACATGATCTCGGGGCCCGACGGGCACCCCGGCGAGGTGAGGCTCATGTCCACGCGCACGGTCGATCCGTCCACCGTGACCTCGTAGATGAGACCGAGGTCCACGATGTTGAGGTTGAGCTCGGGGTCCTTGACCCGCCGCAGCGCAATGCGCGCCTGATCGGCGGAAACGGCGCCGGTGCTGCTGTCCGCGGTGGCAGCCGTGGTGCTGTCGCTTGCGGTGTCCGCGGTGCTGTCGGCGCTGCTGTCCGCGCCGTTGTCGGCCTGAATGTCCATGCCGAATAATAGCAGGACCGGGCCCCGGAGGTTCGCGGGGCGGTACCCGGCGCCGGTCTACTTGCTGGTGGACGCCTTCTTGACGACCGGCTTCTTGGCAACCGGTTTCTTGGCGGTCGACTTCTTGGCCGTGCTGGCCTTCTTGGTCGCGCTCGTCGACTTCGCGCTTCCGGACGTCTTGCTTCCGGCCTTGGCGCTCCCGCTCTTCGCTTTTGCTTTCTTTGCGGCTGCCGCCCGCGCCGCTGCCGCTCGCCGACGAGCCGCCGCCGACGACGCACGTGTGCGGACCGGACGATTCCAGTCCTTGGCCACGTCGGCACGGAAACTCACCGGCATCGCGCGGACCCCGTCCGGATCGTCCATCACCGCCAGCACCGCCGCGTCAGCCAGATCGTTGCGCACGTCGGCAATGACCTGACTCGGGCGCCGCGCCTTGGCCGCGTGCACCCGGTTGGTCAGCAGGATGACAAACATGTTGCGGTCGGGATCGATCCAGAGCGAGGTGCCCGTGAACCCCGTGTGGCCATAGGCCCGAGTGGACATGAACTGCCCGCAGCCGGCGCCGCCGTCGCAGGTGTCCCAGCCCAGGGCGCGATGACCGGCGGTGCGCCGCGTGAAGCGGTCCACGGTGGCCTCGCTGACGATGCGCACGCCGTTGTAGGTGCCGCCGTCGAGCATCATTTGCGCAAACACCGAAAGGTCGGCGGCCGTGCTGAAGAGCCCCGCATGGCCTGCCACGCCGCCGAGGGCAAAGGCGTTTTCATCGTGCACTTCACCTCGCAGCGGGTAGCCGCGCGGCGGCGCGATTTCGGTGGGCGCCGTGCGTCCCACGTCAGCGGCGCCCACCCGGAAGCGGGTGTCGCTCATGCCGAGGCGGGAGAACACCTGGCGGTCGAGGAAGCTGTCGAGCGGCTGGCCGCTGGCGGCTTCGGCAATGAAGCCCAGCAGGTCGGCCCCCAGATCGGAGTAGGCGTAGCAGCGACCCGGCGCACACTGGACGGGCGCGGCCAGTACGGCGGCGCGGGCCTCGGCGGGCGTGTCGGCAATGCGCCACAGCTCACGCCCCGCCGGCAGGCCGGAGTGGTGCGTGAGCAGATGCTCAACGGTGACCTTGTCCTTCAGGCCACCGGAAAAGTCAGGAAGATAGCGCGATACTGGCGCGCTGATGTCCACTTTGCCCTGGTCGACCAGGATCATGATGGCGGTGGTGGTGGCCACGACCTTGGTCAGGCTGGCCACGTCGTACACACTTTCCTGGGCGCTGACGCGGGTCTTTTTTGTCCAGTCCAGCGTGCCGAAGCCCCGCGACCAGACCGCGTAGCCCTTGCGGCCCACGACCACGGCGGCGCCGGGATATCCGCCGGCCTCCACGCCGCGCTGGACAACGCGGTCAATGGTGCCCAGGCGTTCAGCCGACATGCCCACTGCCGCCGGCTCCCGTTCGGGGAGACCGCCGCCAAACCAGCTGCCGGGCCGTGCCACGTGCGTGACGTCGGCGGCCGCAAAGGTCAGGAGGGTGGTCAGCAGGAACACGACGCGATGCCGTCCGTAGGGCGAGAGGAGAACGGGCCGGAGGGCGGGGGACGACAGCGACCCCATCAGGTGCCCCTCGGCATCTAAGGCCAAAAGTGATACCCGTCAATACCCCGGACGGCTCATCCCCGTGACAGGCAACCATTTCGGGCGGCGCCGGTGACAGATTCGGTGGAACCCATGGAGACCGACGCTGCCATCGTCCGACGGGCGATCGACGGTGACGAACGCGCCATGCGGCTGCTGTGGAACCAGCACGCGCCGCACGTGGAGGCTGTCGTCCGTCGACTTGCCGGTGATCCCGATCTCGCGCAGGACATCGCGCAGGAGGTCTGGATCCAGATTTTTCGCGCCCTCCCGTCCTGGCGGGGGGACGCGAAGTTCAGCACGTGGATCCATCGGGTGGCCATCAACCGCACCTTGAACGCGCTGCGGCCGGTCAAACGCACGGCCGCGGTGGAATCGGAAATCGAGGAGCACTCCGTGATCGTGGAACAGGACGCCGAGCGGCGCATGTTGGCGCAGAACATCGAGGCCGCGGCCGCGCAGCTCTCGCCCGGCGCGCGCACGGTGTTCTATCTGCACGACGTGGAAGGCTTCACCCACGAAGAGATCGCCGAGCAGCTCGGCATCACGCCGGGTGGCAGCAAGTCACAGCTGTTCAAGGCGCGCGCGAAGTTGCGCCGCCTGCTCGCGCCGCTGATGGACACGATGGCGCCGCCCACTGGACTGGATCGCAGCTATGCCGCACCCTGAGTACCCGCACGAGTATCCGGACATGACGCATTCAACGCCGCATCTCGATGCTGAACGCCTGGCCGCGTTCGATCACGAGCCGTTCACCGACGCCGAGTTGGCGCACCTGACGTCCTGCGCGGCGTGTCGCGCCGAACAGGACGCCATGACGCGTCTGGTGGATCTGGCGCATGGTGTGCTGGTGGCGGAGGCCGCCGCGGAAGCGGAGGGCCAGACGGCGCCGCGGCTGGTGGCCTGGGAGCAGATCGCGGCGGGATTGGCGCGGGACGCGAGGCAAGACGGCACGCACGACGTGCTGCCTGCTCCAGCGGCCGCATCTTCCGCCGCGGCGCACTCGGCTTCCGTGGCAGCGCTTCCGGAACAGCGCGTCCGGGTTGCAGGCTCTCGCCGTTTGCTGTTCCGCCGTTTGCAGTTCGCCGCAGCGGCCGCGTTGCTCGTCTCCGTCGGTGCCGCCCTCGGTCGCCTCACGGGTCCGTCGTCCAACGGGCTGTCGCTGGCGCGTGCCTCGCAGGAGGCGCTGGCTGAGTCCCTCGGGCTCTCGGCCGGTGTGCTGCCTGTGAGCAACGCGGGAGGCTTCGGCAGTGTGGAGGAGGCCTCTACGGTGCTCGACCGGGCGCAGCGCGATTACGAGCGCGCGTCCCTGTGGCTGGCGGCCAACGACACGGCGCAGCATGACTCCGAGGTCTTCCGCGCACGACTGGCGGCCCTGGACCAGATGATGGCGGCGTCGCGCGCCGCGCTGCGGGATGCGCCGCAGGATCCCGTGCTCAACCAGTACTATCTCGCCGCCTACACGGCGCGTGAGGCCACGTTGCAGCAGCTCATGGGAACGCTGCCCGTGAACAAGACGATCGAGCGCTACTGATGATGTCGGACGTGAACGTTTCTCGCCTGATGCGCCGCGCCGCGTGGTTGCTGAGCGCGGTGGCGGTGCTGCCCGTCGGCGCGCAGACTGTGACCGTGCGTTCGGCGCCGCGCAGTGTGCCGCGCGCAGCCGGGACACCGGCGGCGCCCAACGCCTGCGCCGAGCTGATGGCCCAGCCGTCGGCATTGGTGGGGGCGCCGGAGGGCTTCGCACTGCTCCGTCTCAAGCGGGAGCTGGAGAGTGCCGCCTTCACCTTCGAGATGTCGGAGCCGATGGAGCGCGAGCAGTTGCAGCGCATTGTGCAGATGCAGCGCGGCGTGGATTCGCTGGTGCGCGTGGTGATCGAGCGCAATGCGGACGGCAGCGAGCAGCGCACGATGACCGTGCGCATGTTCGGGCCCGATGTGCCCAGCGTCATCCGCAATCTGCAGCCGCAGGTCGCGGCGCTCGCCAGTGAGGCCGAGGCGCGTGTCATGCGCAATCATGCGGGCGGCGTTGGCTACATGGGCATCACGCTGAGCGGGGCCCAGCTGCGTGTGGTTACGCCCGACGGGGTGATGACCAGCCACTGCGAGTATCCGATGGTGGAGACGGTGGACGTGGGCTCGCCGGCAGCGCGCGCCGGGCTTGCGGCCGGCGACACGTTGCTCTCGTACAACGGCCGCGATCTGACCAAGCTGGCCATCAACTATCCCGCCATGCTCGTGCCGGGCGAATCCGTGCGCGTGCGCGTGGTGAAGAGCGGCAAGGCGCGCGACGTCAACGTGACCGTGGCGCCGCGGATGGTGGAAGAGCCCGTGCGTGGCATGATCTTCCTGCGTTCACCGCAGGGACCGGGGCCGGTGGGTGGCAGCTATGCCATACCGACCGGCTCGCTGGTGCTCGCGGGTGCGCAGTTCAGCAACGTGGACGAGGAGTTCACGCAGACGCTGGGACTCGAGCCCGGTGTGCTGATTCTCAAGGTGCCGCCCGGCACCCCCGCCGCCGAAGCCGGTTTGCGCGCCGGTGAGGTGCTGCGCAGCGTCAACGGCACGGCGGTGCGCGATGTTGCGACCCTGCGGCGTCTCCTGCAGACCTCGGGCCCCCGCCCGCAGCTGCAGGTTCAGTCCAGCTCGGCCGGCACGCGTCTGGTGGTGCTGCCGCTGCGCTGAGGCGCGGCGGCAGGCATTGGCGTCAAATGATCGCCCTATGCGAGCGCATCACGCGGTCGCATCACGCGGTCGCATCACACGGTCGCATCACGCGGTCGCATCACGCTTGGCGAGCGCCTCACGAACGGCAGTGCGCAGCGCGTCCATGGTGTACGGCTTGGCGAGCACCGCCGGCAGCGTTCCGCCCTCGCCAAGCTGGCGCCGAATGATCTCGTCGGCGTAGCCCGACATGAACACCACCGGCAGTGAGGGACGCTCCTTCCGGAGGGCCGCTGCCAGGTCGGCGCCCGACACCTTGGGCATCATGAGGTCGGTGAGCAGCACATCGAAATGCTGCCGTCCACCCTGCACCAGCAACAGCGCCTCGGCCCCATTGGCGGCCTCGAGTACCGCGTAGCCGGACTGCTCGAGGATGCGCCGGGTGAGCCGCCGCACGGTGGGATCATCTTCCACCAGCAACACAGTGCCGTTGCCCCTCGCGTGCGCATCGGACGCGGCCGGGTGGTCGATTCCGTCCGCCACATCGAGGCTGGCGGGCAGGTAGACCCGAAACGTCGTGCCGCGGCCCTCCACGCTTTCGGCCGTCACGTGTCCGCGACTTTGCTTCACGATGCCAAACACGGTGGACAGGCCGAGTCCGGTGCCCTGACCAATGGCCTTGGTGGTGAAGAAGGGCTCGAAGATGTTGCGCAGCACAGCGGGCGCCATCCCGATGCCGGTGTCACGCACCGTCAGCATCACGTAGCGTCCGGGGGCGAGTTCGGGGTGCTGTCGCGCGTCGTCCGGCGTCACCTCCACATTGGCCGTGGCAATCGTGAGCTCCCCACCCTGCGGCATCGCATCCCGGGCGTTCACCGCCAGGTTGAGAAACACCTGACCGAGCTGCGCCGGATCGGCGTGCACATCATGCAGATCGGGGGCCAGCTCGACGATGAACTCGATGTTCGAGCCGATGAGGCGCTGCACCATGGCCGACATGTCACGAATGACCGCGTTGGCATTCAGTCGTTCCGGGCGCAACACCTGCTTGCGGCTGAACGCCATGATCTGCTGCGTCAGCGAGGCCGCGCGTCGTCCCGCCTCGTGAATGTGCCGGGCATAGGCCTGGCGTTCCTCGCTGTCCCCCTCACCGGAGAGCAGCATCTCGCTGAATCCGGTGATGACGGTCATGATGTTGTTGAAGTCATGCGCAATGCCTCCTGCCAGACGACCGATGGCCTCCATCTTCTGCGCCTGACGCAGATTGCTTTCGAGCTCGCGCTTCTCGGAGATGTCGCGGAACACCAGCACACCGCCTGCCACCGCGCCATCGCGCGCGGATGGGCGCCGCGCTGTCGTCGATGGGGCGTTCGACCCCATGGCGATCAATGAGAATCGTGTCCGGTGAGAGCGCGACCGGCGCACCCAGCGTCAGGGCGTCGATGGCCGGATTCACCACGGGGTCGCGGGTGTGCTCGTGGACGATGTGGAAGATGGACTCCACGTGGCGTCCCGCAGCTTCCTCCTGACTCCAACCGGTGAGCTGTTCGGCCAGCGGATTCATGAACCGCACCTGGCCGGTCGCGTCCGTGGCAATTACGCCGTCACCGATGCTGCGCAGGGTGGCCGTCAGCCATTCCTCACTCTCACGCACACGACGGTCCATGCCGTGGCGCTGCACGGCCACCTCGATGGCCGTCTGCAGATCGCGATCCTCGTACGGCTTGAGCACGTAGCCATGCGGTCCGCTCATCTTTGCGCGCTGCAGCGTGGACTCGTCAGAGTGCGCCGTGAGAAAGACCACCGGTACGTCGAGTTCCTCACGCAGCCGCCGCGCGGCCTCCACGCCGTCGATGCCGCGGCCGAGATGAATATCCATCAGCACCAGATCCGGTCGCAGCGCGCGCGCGGCTGACACCCCCTCGTCGCCGCTGCTGGCCTGACCCACCACCGCATAGCCCAGCACGCGGAGCCGTTTGGCAATGCCAGCGGCAATGAGCCGGTCATCCTCCACCACCAACACGCGTGTTCCGCTCATGCCGCCATCTCCGTGGTGCCGTTTCGGGTGGGAGCCGGGAAGTGCACGGTCACGGCAGTGCCGCGTCCGGAGACCGGATCGGCACTCACCGTCAGCGTGCCGTGCAATTGATCGACCAGCGTCTGGACCAGCTGCAGGCCGAAGGTCGCGGCATGGTGCGGGTCCACGGCGGCGGGCATGCCCTGCCCATCGTCAGTGATCTGCAGGCACAGGGTGTCGGCCGAGCTCTGCGTGAAGAGGACGGCGATGGCCCCCTCGTCGCCGGGGCGGAAGGCGTGCTTGAAGCAGTTGGACATGAGCTCGTTGATGAGCAGACCGCAGGGAATGGCCACGTCCAGCGCAAGCGGCGGGATGCTCACGTCGAGACGGAGGCGTACCGCCGTATCGGACACGCCGAAGCTGTGGTAGAGATCCTGCGCGAGTTGTGCGATGTAGTCCCGCACCGGAACGTGCCCGAGGTCCTGTGAGCGATAGAGCCGCTCGTGGATGAGTGCCATGGAGCGCACGCGCCCCCGGCTCTCGGCGAAGAGGGATTGCGTGTGCGGATCGTCCGTGAAATCCGCCTGCAGGTCGAGCAGCGTGGAAACCACCTGCAGGTTGTTCTTCACGCGATGGTGAATTTCCTTGAGCAGCAGCTCCTTTTCGGTGAGCGAGGAGCGCATGACTGCCTCGGCCCGCTTTTGCGGCGAGATATCGAGGATCTGGGCGATGAAGTAGAGCGGCTGCTCCGTGCCATCGCGCACCAGGGACACGGACAGCAGCACGGGCACCCAATGTCCATCGCGATGCCGATAGCGTTTCTCGATCTGGTAGGATTGCATGCGGCCTGCCAGCACCTCCTGCACGAGCTGCAGGTCGGCCTGCAGGTCGTCGGGGTGGGTGATGTGCTGAAACGTGGTGGCCAGCAGGCTGTTCTCGTCGTGGCCCACGAGCTGGCACAGCGCCTCGTTGACGCGCAGCCAGCGCCCGTCCGGCGATACGAGCGCAAAGCCGATGGGCGCATGCTCGAACGCGCTGCGGAATCGTTCTTCCTGCAATTGCAGGGCGCGCTCGGACGCCTTGCGGGCCGTGATGTCGCGACCCTCCGGGATGAGCAGCACCACCTGGCCCTGCTCGTCGTGAAACGGCGTGATCGAGATGTCCAGCCAGATCATGCTGCCGTCCACCGTGGGGTGGGTGGATTCAAAGCGCACCTGTTCGCCAGCCGCGGCACGGCGCATGGCGTCGCGCAGGCGCTCCTGCTGCTGCGCGTCATGTATCCACCACGCGGTCTCATCGAACGGGCGCCCGAGCACCTGGTCTGCCGTGGCGCCCACGGCAGCGAGTGCCGTCTGATTGGCCTCGAGCAGAATGCCGCCGGGAGACAGCAGGCCGATGAACTGGAATTGGGCGTGGAAGATCGCGCGGAAACGCTGTTCACTCGAGCGGAGCGCACGCGTCCGTTCCTCCACGCGCTCCTCCAGCGTCCGCGTGAGCGAGCGCAGGGCTTCTTCGGCAGAACGCAGGTCGTGGATGTCGGTGTTGGTGCCGAACCAGGTGCGGGTGCCGTCTGCCGCCATGACCTGCACGGCGCGCGTCTTGAACCAGCGATAGGCTCCGGCGCCGCTCCGGATGCGAAACGTGACGTCGAAGGTGGCCGCGTGCTGCACTGCCCGATCCCACGCCTCCAGCACCGCCTCCCGGTCGTCGGGATGCACGGACTTGGCCCAGCCGTAGCCGAGTTGCTCGGCCTCCGGGATGCCGGTGTAGGCAATCCACTGCGGGCTGAGATAGTCGCACCAGCCGTCGTCCCGACAGGTCCAGATGAGCTGCGGAAGGGCTTCGATGAGCGCCTGTTGTCTGGCCTGTCCCTCTGCGAGCTGACGCTCGACGGCTTCACGCTCCGAGGCAATGCGCACCACGGTATCGAGCTGTGCCCGCATGACCCTGGCCGAACGTGCCGCCGCGGACTGCGCCCGGTGCAGCTGGCTGAAGGTGGCGACAATGAGCAGCCCGATGAGCACGAACAGGCCCAGGCGTTCGGGGTCGGCGTGGTAGAGCAGTGCCGGTTCCCCCTGCGCGGTGACGCCGTGGACCCCAAGCACGAGGCCGCTCACTGCGAGCGTGGACAGACCCGGTCCAGCGCCACCCCACCAGGCCGCCAACAGCACGGGCAGCGTGAAGAGCAGCACAAAATGCGGCGTGGGCCCGACGGTGCGGTCGAGCGCGACATGTATCGCCAGCAGGAGCAGCGTGGCGAGGGCACCCGCTGCAGCAATGACCCAGGGTCTTGGCGAGGGCATGGGCTGCCCGTCCCCGTGATGTGAGGATGACGGCAGCCGATCAACCTGCAACTCCCCCGCTTCGGGGAGCAATGCGTCACTGCCGTGCCCCCTCAATATCGGCGCGTCCTGTTGCGCTGCAGGACGTGCCCAACGGTGCTAATGGAATCTTAGCGGTGACGCAACGCCTTCAGCATGAAGGTCCGGCGCGCGCGCCGCGTCTACCGCAGACTTCCCGCCGGCAATGAATACAGCAGGCGCACAGTTTCGCGGTCCGCCTCACTCAATTCTCTCACCCGTATGCGTGCCGACATGATGTGCTCACTGCCGGCGGCATGGTCGAGCCCGAGCAGATGTCCCACCTCATGGAGCGCAATGGCCCGCATCTGCGGCGGCGTGAATCCGCTGCCCGACGGATCGGCCACGGCCAACTGGATTTCGCTCGAGACCATCCAGTAGTTCGCGTCGCGGCTCCACACCGTGCGTCCGCTGATGCCCGTGGCAAATCCGGGCACAAAGGTGACGCGCACATCGGCGCTGGCGGAGTCCACGACGAAGGTGAAACGCACCGGAATGCCGACCTGCACCCAGGTGTCGAAGGCGTCCCGCACGGCAGGCAGAAACTCCGGCGTCCAGCTGCCCAGGCCCTCGGCTTCCTGTACCCACACCCGGAGCGGTCTGGTGCTGCGATCGGGCCAGCGTGCCAGCGTGGAATCACGCGAGAGCAGCACATCCTGCACGTAGGTGCCCATGGCCCCCTGGCTCACACGCTGGCGCATGTCCTCCGGACTGAGGCGAGGCATGTCTGCCGCGCGCAGCAGTGGACTGGCGACCAGCAGTTCCTGTGCATGCGGGGCACTGCCCAGCGCCATTGGCGCATTGGGGACGCGCGCCATGCCGGCACTGTCCGGTGGCACGAAGCGGCGTGCGCCCGGAATGACGATGGCGCCACCAGCCTGCTCACTGACCGGGGTGCTCCGCAGTGCGGACGCGCGGCTCGCGCCCACCGCCTGGCCGCCAATGAAACACGCCAGACCCACGACACAGCAGGCGAGCAGCGTTTCGGCGGTTTTCATGGCGGTGATGCAGAGGGTCAGCCGGTGTCGCGCTCCGCGAGGAAGGCGTTCACGGTGGCAAAGAAGTGATCGGGTGCTTCCCAGAACGGGTTGTGACCCGCCTCCGGAATGGCCACCAATCGCGCCCGGCCCAGCGTCGCCACCGTGTGTTCGGCTTCGCTGAGCGGCAGCACGTCGGCCGCACCATGCACGACGAGTGTCGGAACGGGCAGGTCACGCAGGCGGTCGGTCCAGTCGTAGCCTTCTCGGCGCAGGCGGGCCACCACATGCGATCCCGTTTCACTGCTGCCGAGCGGCGGATTCACGTTGCGCGCAAACTGCTGGTCCCAGAACCAGGCGGGGAAATAGGCCCGCGCGTAGGCGGCATGGTGGGCAATGCCCGGCTGGTGCAGCGCGTGCTCGTCGAGGGCGGCAAGGCGTTCGTGATCCTCCCGCTGTCCGGCCGCGGCGAGTCGCGCCAGGCCGGCCGCGTGCAGCGGTGGCAGCCAACGACTGGTCACCCCCACGGCGTTGGCCAGCACCAGGCGGCGCACCGCGTCCGGTGCCCGCTCCACGTCGAGCGCCGTGGCCAGCATGGCAATGCCACCGCCCCAGGAGTGTCCCAATACATCCCACTGTGCTATGCCAAGGGCGTCCCGCAGTGCCGGCACGTCTCCCGCGTCGAACTCGATGCGGCTGGCGCCCATGCCCGGCGGGATCTGCGATCGACCGCGTCCGCGCTGATCGTAGAGAATGAGCTGACGATGCGCGGCCAAGGGCGCGAGGGCGGGCCAGAGCAGACTGTGATCGAAGATCAGTCCACCGTTGATGCAGAGCAGCGGCAGCGTGCCGGCCACCGCTGGTGTGCGATAGACGGCAAAGTCGAGTCCGCGCGCGCGCACGGTGAGGGCCTCCAGCGGCGGCCGCGGGGGCAGCGACCGCCGGAAGGCGAGATAGCGGGTAAGAGCGGGGGAAGACACGCGACAACAATACTTCTGGTCCAGCCGTGCAAGAAGAGACGGCCAGATCGCTTCACCTAGCGGGGAATTGTCCGCCTACTCCGCGCAATTCTGAAGCCCTCCGGGACGGGCTTGTAGCGATCATCCGTACATGACCACCGCCGTGATCTACTTTGGAACGCCCTGAGCTGCCCGATCTCGATGCCTTGGACAACGATATGCTCGTTGAGTCCTCCGCGAATCCGGCACGCGTCACGATCAAATGAGTTCTTGGCAGGAGTCCTTACCCTGCTGTCACCGAAGGCCCGATTGTTGACGAGTGCAACATGGGCGTGAACATCGAGGCTGGCCGACTCCACAAGTGAAGAGAACGTCTCAAGGTCTTGGTTCCATGCTAGCACCATGACACAATCCACACTCCCCTGAAAATTCCTACGCAGCGAAATGTTCTGCAGTTCCGAACAAACCAGAACACCAAAGTGAAATCCGGCATGAACATACACTGGCTTCCGGTCACCTGCCAAGCCGCTAGTCCATCTCAATCCAAACTGCTGCAGTAGAGCACGCTCTTCGTTCGGCGCAGGTGCCCCTTTCGGTTGCCTTAGCTCTACGGAAGATGGGAACCCCAGTCGATCATCAGAAAGGACAAGAAGGGCAGAGCTAGAAATGCGACTCTTACCCTGACGTTCATAGTCCAATCCGGCGACTAGGCTAATCTTCGATTGCAGTAGTAGTCCGGATACTGTTTGAATCCAGCGTTGCGGTAGGGAAAGCTCTGGTAGCAATAGGTGTGTCGGTTTCGGGTGCGCCTGAACCGCCTGATTCACCAGTCGGCGAATTCGTGCATACCGAGCCGGCGAGAGATCAGGAACGCCAGAGGCTGAACCAAAGTAAGACTCCTCGGTCGTAAGAAGACTGCTGATGCCGAGCCGCACTTCCTGTTTGGTGTTTGGACGACCAATTTCGGCAAAGATCTGTCTTTCACTCGGATTCAAGCTGACATGCACAGAATCCTCCCCTTCTTCGCTGTCTTGCCTGTGAAGAAGTTCCGTGCGAACCCACGAACCCCGCACCGCTCGAACATATCGAGCCCATGCATCAGCTGGTGGTTCCGATGCGGTACCGAAGACACAGCGTTCTGTCGAGTACAAGGCAATCTCCTGAGCCGTATACGGTCTTGTAGGCGCAATAAAGGGTAACAAGGAGTGCCTCTTCACGAGTGCAGGTCTCCTACAACGCTCGTGCACCCGTTGCGGCGCACCGTTCTTCGTGTGCATCGTCGTCCGGAGAAATTCGCGGAGATCGCGTAGGAATGGGTACTGCGCTTGTAGTTTACGCTCACCAAGGATCGCTTCCCTGGACGTACTGGCGTGAAGCCGCAGATGCTCCTTGTACGGGACCTTCGCTAAGTCTGAGTGCCGAAGCAAGAGCGCCTTACGCTCAGCATCATGGATAGAAAGTCCAACGATCTCCAGCAGCCTTTGTGCTCGCTCACCCAGTGCAAGAGGTTGGCCAGTGCGTTCACTCCACGGCAAGGCGCATAGGACGGCACTTCTAGCAAGCTCAATTGTTGAAGAAAGGAGCATCTTCCACATCACCTCGATGAGACTTGCATCCCTGTGGGCTATTCCGTTCACCTTCAACTCAGTACCCGCGAGGCTGCCCTGCAACTCTTGGAGTGACTTGAGCGACGTCTCGATCAGTTCCTTCGCATGATCCCAGTCACCAACGGACACGGCCAGAGACAGCAATCGTGGAAAGTGATCGAAATGATCCAGGATCTTGTCTGCGCGCAGTATGTGATTCTGCGCGAAACCATAGAATCGTGCTCGTTCATCCTGCCAGTCTTTGGGGCGGAGGTCATGAGCGAGAATCTCAACGGATCGCAGCTGAATGGACCATCCTAAGCGACGGACAGAAAGACCGTCCGCTCTACGCAGGCTGTCCGTCTCGTCAGCCGGACTACTCCCTGACGTCAAGACCTTCGCGGATGCCATCACATCGAGGTGCTCGGGAGAAGGCATAAGCCTCCTCTCGCTTGAAACACTTCGAATCTGCGACTCAATACTGTCTAAGGAATCTCTGATTAAGTAGTGCGCTTCGGAGGGGAAATCGCAATATTGGCG